>ERZ791734.102-NODE-102-length-146937-cov-4.419602_pt1 | contig 146937 bp, 181 predicted proteins | sample MGYA00509953_ERZ791734 | MGnify/ENA primary metagenome ERZ791734 (study PRJEB30046, sample SAMN00792038) | human gut metagenome | study: EMG produced TPA metagenomics assembly of the A metagenome-wide association study of gut microbiota in type 2...
CAGTAGGCAAACTTGATCTTGAATAATAGGGTCAAGGACAATGACACAAGTATTTTTACAAGGAGATTTTTATGGAAAATTTGCAGGTATTCAAATACGAAAACAACAATGTGCGCACGGTGGAGATGAACGGCGAGCCGTGGTTTGTATTAAAAGATGTGTGTAAAGCACTAGGAATCGCAAAATATCGTGACGTGGCAGACAGATTGGACGCAGATGAAAGGGCGCCGGTCAGAGTGGACACCCTTGGCGGCGCACAAGAAATGATCTGCATCAATGAATCCGGTTTATACAACGTCATCCTGCGCAGTGACAAACCCGCGGCTAAACCATTTCGCAAGTGGGTTACGGCTGAAGTGTTGCCTGCTATCCGCAAAAACGGTGGTTATATTGCTAACCAGGAAACAATGACAGACGCGGAACTGATGAGTCAGGCTTTGTTGGTTGCCCAGAAAACGCTAGAAGCCCGTACTAAGCGACTGGAAGAATTGGCTGCTGCGAACAAACAGTTGGAAAGCGAGAACGCTGAAATGTCGGGAAAGGCTCGCTATTTCGATGCCGTGATCGATCGGAATCTGCTGACCAACTTCAGAACCTTTGCCAGCGAATTACATATCAAACAAACTGTGCTGGTTCAGTTCCTACTAGACAAAAAGTACCTGTACCGTGATACACAGGGCAAACTCAAGGCTTATGCGGAGCGCAACGATGGGTTGTTTGACATCAAGGAATTTGTGAACCGCAGTAACGGGCATGCCGGGATCCAGACACTGATTACGCCCAAGGGACGCGAGACGTTCCGGCTGCTGATGGAAGCCGAAGGGTTGATTGATATGCCAGATGATGCTGAGGATATGACAGATGCTAGTTGATTTAGGAAGGATTGCTAATGACCAATGAAGAATTTGAAATCCGCAAGAAAGAGACTGCCAGTAACCTGCAATTGTTGCTTGACGAGACGCAGCAACTACATGACTGGATTGTACTTAACCCAGTAACAGATATTACACAGGAAGACTATAAGGACTGGGAGAATTCGTTCGGTGCTCTGCTTGACAGTTTCGAGATCTTAGACTGCAACTAATAAGGAGAAACTTTATGTCAAAGTTAAAAATCGCCAGTGCTATAACTCACGCTTGCGCTGTGGCCACTGCGGTATTGGCTGTTGGAGCCGCCGTACACTTTTGCCTTTACTTAGAAGCTAAAGCGCCAAAGGCTGTAGACACAACTACTATATATACCACGCACAAGATCTCCTACGCATTCCTTGAAACGCGACCGTATACAAACCGGTATGGCGGCATTTGCGGCGCTGACACATACCTGCACTGCGGCGTGATACAGGATGATGAGAGCGTAAAAGAAGAAACCAAGGATGTAAATTACGTCACCATAAAATATTCCGATGAAGATTACAGCTACAAGGCCGACTTTTACGACCGCACCACATACGACAACGGATCGTTCGAAGATCGGTATACCAGCACAGTGTACTACCTGACCGACGAGATGATGCAAGACCTGGGTACCGGAGGCAGCAAATGAGCGAGGCGTGGGAATCTACGGTGGACGCCATATTGATGATTTACATATATGGACCGTTGATGCTGTTGATGTTGGGGATTAACTGTACGCTGTTGATTTTTAGCGTGTGGAAGATTGTAACAATAGCAAAACACATCGCCAAGAGATATTACAAAAAGTTCACATGTAAAAATTCCGTGAACAATAAAAACAAAAAAATGAGGTAAAAAATTTTATGGCACGACTGATTGATGCGGAGGAGTTTGAGGCGTACTGCATTGAGCGCGACCCGAAGTATTCAGAGGCCGAATGGCAGGCTTATCTGGATGGGGTACAACGGGTTTTGGAAGCCATTGATGCGGCACCCACCATGACAAAATATGTGCGGTGTGAGGATTGTAATGAGGTGGTGAACTCCACTATACGCCCAGATTTATACTACTGCACATTGCATGACTGCGAGACAACAAAGGAGGGATTTTGTAATGAAGGGCATGTCGGATGAAAGTTATTGGGATCGGGGAGAACTGCTCTGTGCATACGTGCGCGGCGAAAAAACGCTGGATGAAGTCATGGACACGATTGAGCTGATGCTGGCGCGGGATGTGTGGGCAACGATGGATAAGATTAACCCCATTGGCGGACATGGCCCTGCAAGCCCTTATGACCAGCCTTTGATGGCAGAAACAAATTATTCAGCCCAGCTAAGATACGAGCTGGAAACGCCTGTACGGCGGGCTAAGGAGGTGGATAAAGCACATGACAAGGCTTGAAAAATTACAGAGCGCAACGGCGGACGATCTGGCCAGTCTATTTATTATCATGGATGACGAAGGCGGGTACCTGCCGCTGCTGATGCCAATGAACCTGGTGAAAGATCCTGACAACCTGGACGAGATTATTCAGGACCAGAACAAATGGCTGCAGGGCGAATATTGGCCGGGAGATTTTGGGCTTTGTTGTCTTAAGGAACCAGTAATGCCGGAACCAGCGATCTATTCATAAACTGCGACACCGCACGGTATAACATGGCCTGAGACGCGCAGGGACGCGCTATGAGCCACGACACAAGGAGATACGACATGCGATACATAAACCAGCAGGATGCGTTAAAAGCGCTGGGAGACGAGCCTGCAGTGTGGGACGAAGAAGACCTGGTTGAGATACAGGCATGGCGCGACTGGGACGATCACAACCAAGCAATCAGTGCCGTTACGCCATTACCTTTTGAGCTGCGGCCATTATGCCCGGAAGAACTGTTCAGGACAAAAGGAAAGAGCGTGATTTTATCAGCACCGGATCAGCCAGGACTAAATAAACGAGTCGTGACCTGTAACGGCCTGAAAACCAGAGGAACATACCAATGGCTTGACTTAAACGGACAGCGCTATGACCTGGGACTATTTTTGAACCGACACGTTACGGCCTGGGCGATTGTATAAAACCAGGAACGAAAAGAGCCAAGGAACGATCCCACCAAAACCCATGCGCCCACACAGTCATGAGGCGCGGTTACATAAACAAAAAACGCGAAGAACTAAAGGAAGCGATTCAACCAAGCTTTTACTTAAAAAAGGAACGAGACACAACTTTACCGCATTAACTCAAGGACGCGATTGAACCAGACCCTTTGCACCATAAAAACCTTTACGCAACTACGAAAGCGGAACGCAGTAACTTGCAGGAACGCAGTAACAACCAAGAGAACGACCTCATGCGCCCACACAAGAACAAATGCCGGGGAAACGAGCCGCTTATAACATTAACGAGAGATTTATAATTACATCCTATTTTCACGCAGTTTTAGGGGGTGGTTTTGAACCTTAGTGCTATCAATGACACGCAATTTTTAGGCCGTTTTCTGAATAAACCCTTCAAAAACAGGGTTTCAGAGCTTTTTAACGCAAGCAATGACACGCAATTTTCATGGCGATTTTAATGATTAGGAGCGATAAATAAGAATGTTTATTAAGGAGGATCGGATCAATGATTTTTACATACAGGTGCCCGCTGATCTAATTTTTTTGAAAGATGTAAAAGAAATCTTACCCGTTTATTTGGCGCTTTATATGCGGGCAGTGCCGGTTTACGAGGATGAAGAAGACATTTGGACCATTGCTACAATCGCTGAGATTACAAACACAACAGGTACGTTTGGGATTGGCAAGAAGAGAAGAGAACAACATAACCGAGTGATTAAGGCGATACAGTATCTTGAAGAGGGTGGAGTAGTGCATACAGAGGATTTTGATCCTAGTAAGCCTTCAGAGCTGTTTCGATACCGTTTCTGCCCGGATATGAAAGATGTGTTTATGACGGGAAATGGAACGTTCAGTTTTGCTCTTCTTGGATGTAAAGAGTACCACGTTTTGCGCAAGCTAGTTCTGGCTGAATGCCCGGATGGGCGTGGGGCGGAAACCTTGTTCAGGGTATATCTTTACTTTAACTACCGCCGTACATTGTGGCAGAAAACTTACATCAACGAAAGCTCAGGCACACTCCCTGTGTGGGTGGGAATTTTAAGCGGTGTGGCCACAGAACTACGTTATCATACTGGAACGCTAACGAACGCAGTTAAAGATCTTCATAGCTTAGGGTTGGTTACGCCTTGTTACGGAGTGATTCCTGAAGGAATTGGTGTGAAAGGCAAACCCGATATGATGGTTGCTTTGAATCTGCTGTGCGATGAAGAAGGCCCTGTTAAGGCAATCTGGAATGCACAAGACAGGTACCGTAAAAAACCAGGAAAAGAGCATTCCCGGTGGTATCCCGTTGGCAGCTGTAAGCCGTCAAAGGGAAAAGGTGAAGGTGCTGAGATGACAGAAGAGATGACAACGCCGGAGATTAAAGTATTGAATAATGACGGTCCCAATATTGTTGTGCCAGATGAAAGCAAGCCCCATTTAATCTCTAGTATCTTTTTTAATTCAGCGATTTAACCAATAATAAAAATATTTTTTTGGAGGTATAAAACTTTGAACAAGAAAGAAGCTGAAACTTTGTTGATACTGACAAATTTTCTGCATGACCTGTGGCAGGGATTTAAGGCCATGGTGCTGGTTGGAAGCTGCATTGTGGTGATCCGGCTGGCGTTGCAGATGTTGGGCACTGTGGCCACGGTTGGAATTTTTGTGGCGCTGCCGGCTTTGTACGCACTGCTGTGGGCGGCACTTTCCCGTGAGGCGTTTGACAGCGGGCGGGTTAGCATTGAAAAGATTTACAACCTGGAAAAAGCCGAGAACAAAGAGGATAACCCGAATAACAAGGAGGATGAGTAATGTTCGCACCACCACTATATATTGTGCGAAAGTTGAACCTGACCTACATTATTAACCATGACTATAACATCCAGATCAGCCAGGAGGAGGAAGAGCGCTTTTATGTAAAGCAGGGTGACAACATGCTGTTCCGGCAGATCCGGCTGCTTACATACGAGAGCAACGAGTACAACCGGTTTGTTGTGTTTGTAGATTGCGTGGGTGGCCAGAACAAGAAGGCGGCCATGAAGCGGTTGATCCAGCACGGGTTTAAGATTGGAAAGCAAGAGTTTGTGCTGAGTGAACGCAGCGCCAGTATGGTGCGACAAGGCATTTTGAGCTTTGTGGACAGGCGGTTAGCCCACGATCTTGACGTGAGAATCACGATGGGAATACAGCTAGACAAGACTGTGCTCGCCAAAATGATGAGTTACCGTGGTTTGTGCTTTTCCAGCTGCCACTGCATAGAGAACTGGTACCCGACCATTGTGGTGGTGCCGGACTGTTTTGTGACCATACCAAACCAGAACATTAAATATGTATATGACCGCAAGATCCAGTTCAAAGACCGCAAGACCGGGGCTGACCGCGAGTGGGTGCAGAAAGACATTGCAGAAACTACCCGCGACATTGAGATAAATGCCTTTGACGGCTGCGGGATTGCACACCCCAAGATTATGCAGGAGATACAGCGGCGGTTGGGCAGTGAGACGCCCGTGACCAGTGTGGTGTGGCGTATGCCGTACTTTAAGGGTGTACTGAACCAGATGGATTATGAGACGTTTTTTGCAGAACGCGGGGTACGATTCATCAAAGACATTTGGGGCGTGGAACACGATGTCAGCCCAGGGGCTGAACCCAAGATTATTGCGTGTGAGAGCATGTACAAGGGGTACAAGTATTTTAAGAAGACCGGCACGATTGCGGACTGGGAGGAATACTGGTACCAGTTCAAGAAGAACAAGCACTGCATTGGCATTGCAAAGTGGCAGTTTGATATTGACACAGAACCGCTATACACCCGCGGCAACTACCAGATTTTGCAGGACCTGGATTTGCCGGTAGACGAGTTTGAGCATCTGGCAGATTACAGCATTGATTGGGTTGAAAAGATTGAGAACGGTGACCCGGTATACACCTACTGCTTTTTGGGCATGCTAGCTGACCGGCACAAACCGCTGAATAATTATTGCGCGGCGATTTTGAAGAACCCGGAGATGCTGAAAGAGGAGGGAGTGCGAAAATACATAACCAACCTGCTTGGAAAATATAAGGATGACATGAAGTGCGGCAAGTTGTGGCTACGCGGAAGCTTTAAGTTCTTAGTGCCTGACCTGATTATGCTGATGGAACACATTGCCGGCCTACCCTTGAAGGGGGCGCTGGAGGCGGACGAGTTTTACAGTTTTGACAGAACAGGGACAACGCTTGGCGAACGGCTGATTGAACGCAACCCGCACATTTGCAAGAGCGAGCATGTGATCCTGAAGGGCGTGACCAACCCGCTGCTGGAAAAATATTGCGGCCAGTTGGTGAACACGTTGATTGTTAATTGCAAGAGCATTACCCCGCAGAGATTAAATGGCGCGGATCGAATGATGGTCCGGGGCTGTGGTAACACAGCATTTGGAACGGTGTGAACCCTTCGTCAGGGGTGTGGCCCTTATGGGCTGCTAACAGGGAATGCCTGCCTGAGAGATGGCAGGAGAATCCTGTGGCTTGTGTGATTTTTTATAAAAAAGGAGGTGGAAAGATGGAAAGAGAATATAAGAGAGCCAATTATTATGGTCTTGATTACCTTATATATAATGACGGAACAATTATTGGTCCAGAACGCGGTGAATTGAAGCAGCGTGTAAACCACGATGGCTACATGGAAGCAACTCTAGGCACTTTGACGAATAGACATTCAAGGGTTAAGGTTCACCGTATTGTTGCTGAACAGTTTGTGCCAAACCCTAATGGTTATCCTGAAGTGAATCATATAGATTTTAACAGGGCGAATAATGTTGCATCGAATTTAGAGTGGACAACACACCAAGCGAATGTTGAGCACTCTAGTAGGCAAGGGCATTATAAACGTCATGCTGGTGAAGATAATGGCAGGGCTAAAACAAACTGGGAAACGGTAAGGGCTATTCGGAAAGAATATACTATGACGCCTGACGTCCCAGCACTTGCTGCTAAATACCATATGTCTCGAAGCACGATGGATAACATTGTAAAAGGATATACCTGGAAAGAATAATAGCTAACACACGAGCTGCAACGACTATCTGGGATGAGTGTACCAGAGCAAGGCTGCTATTGACACGCAGTTTGGAGCGCACCGCTGCCGGGAAACCGGTAGAAGATATAGTCTATACCTATGAAAAAACAACGTAGGTATGTATGATGGCGATCTTTGTTTGCTTCTTGACAGCCCTTTGATGATGAAGGGTGTGGACAGGAACGCAAAAATTGTAATTGACATTGAAGATAAAGTAACTGCGCTGGCGGAGAAGGACACGATCCAGAACCGCACGGCGTGCATTATGCGCAGCTTGAAGAGTTTGATTGGTGAGATTTCCAATTACGCGAGCTGCTACCACAACAAAACACCAAAAACCGAGAAGCAGAAAGAAACATACGCCCGGTATGTTGATCTGCTCTCCATAACCAACGGTGGCTTCGCCGTTGTAAAACCGCGTGAATGCCTTATCAGCAGTGTCGCCTAAAGGGCGGCTAACGGTGAAACTCTTTACAATACAGCGTAAAGACAATACCGTGCCAAGCTTTGATTGCCAGTTACTGGTAATTACTGAAGGTGTAAAGACTAGGGGTGATGAGTGTAGCCCTGTAGGCCGGGAGATGATAGCCCGGACGCCAAGCGCGTGGCCATGGAAACATGGAAGAGATAGTCTGGCCTGTATGGTGACATACGGGATAATTGAAAAAACGAAAGCCATCAAGAATCGGTGGCCCTGTGCGGTGACGCGCAGTGGAAACAGCTGGTGAACCTGCAAGAGCAGGGTGTACACAGGACAAATGTGGAAACGCAGGAAATGGCGTTTTGTCTGTGTGCTAACAGGGAAACTATCAGATTATAAAATATGGAGGTTGTATGTTTTTTATTGATAAAGATAAATACAGAGACAGCAGTGGCATTTATGCAATTACGAATATCGCCAACGGAAAAGTTTATGTAGGGCAGACAACAATGCGCTTTATAAAACGCTATTGGCATCATTGTTGGAAGTTGGCGCATAATGAACATGACAACTGTTACTTACAAAATGATTACAATACTTACGGGGAGGAGGCTTTTAATTTTAAGGTTTTAGCTGTGTTAGAAACTAATGATGACATCAATATTATTGAGCAGCAGTGGATTGCTTTTTATAGATCTTTAGGTTGTTGTTACAACATTCAAGATGGCGGCCAAGAGAAAAATCTGGGACGTTTTCTATCTAAAGAGTCTAAGAGAAAAATTGGAGAAAAGAATCGTGAGCATATGTCTGGAAGAAAACTGCCTGAACAGACAAGATTGCACATGCGAGAATCAGCACATAGAGGTTCTGATAACATGACGGCAAAACTAAACGAGCTTGATGTAGTTGAGATCGCAAATTTGATAAACTCTGGTTTTTCTAACAGAGAGATTGCAGCTAGATACAATGTTACTCATGAGAATATTCAGCACATTAGAAAAGGCCATACCTGGAGCCACATTACAGGTTTTGGTAGACATTAAAAACTTATAGCAAATATAATCTGATACAATCCTGTGCCAAGCCTTATACATATAATAAGGAAGGTCAAGAGACTAGCCCGCAAGGGATGTACGCGATCCGGTGAAAATCCGGCGTGGAAGTGCCAGCCTCTCATACACGCCAAGAGTGTGAGATGATGATATAGTCCACAAGCAAGAATGCGATTTTGCAAAAACCGGTGTGCTGTACCCGGTGCCGCGGCAGATTGCCAAGTATGGCAGACCTTTGCCGTATTTTATGAAATATGCAAGCCCGTACTACAAGCGGATGAAGCGCCTGAGCTGCGCCCACAGCAACATGAATAAGATGTGTTGGGTTATTGAAAAGTGGGCGGACGGGCTGCGCCACAAAAGGAGTGACGGGTTTGATTACACAATTATGATTGACGGGAAGGTGGGATTCAGCCAGGAGCATTTTGATGCGATTGAAAAAATCTACTTTGAGTTTAATAAAACGGTAGCCGAGCTGGCAGAGACTGAATACCACTGCCGTTACTTTGACCGGTTCAAAGATGAGCTGGAGGCTGAGGGCGTTACAAAGGAGTTTGCCGCCAACTTTGAGGTTGACTGGCAGCTGTACTATAACAAGTTCCGTGCCCGGTGCGCAGAGATTTGCCTTGACCCCAAAGAACTGGCCAACATTGCAGTGATGCTTTGCTACCAGAAATACCCCCGCCGCAGCAAGAAGTTTATGTGGGTGGTGGCCGGCACCGGAATTGTGGAGAACATCCAGCAGGTGAACATTTGCTTGCCGCAGCTGTGCGATGACGGTGAATACGAGTACTTGGGCAAGCGTTATGCCCTGGTGCCGGTTGGCAACGAACTGAACATTGAACCGATTGAAGGAGGAGAGGGGTAATGTATTACAGCTATTATTGCAATGAAAAGATGCTGCTGGATAACTTTGACGATTACAATGAAAGCCCGCGGCTGTTACGGCGGCTGTTGGCGCAGAGTGGGTATGAGCCAGATTTTTGTGCAGATATGCAGTTGGCTCATACAGATCCCAAGTACATAAGGCAGTATGACCGGTTGGACCTAATCCAGCAGTACAAGAAAAAACAGCTGAAGAAGTGTGGACTGCGGCAGGTTGACAAGATTTGCCTTTATGAGAGCGACCTGACTTACATCCGGCTGGCGATCCGTACTTATGGGCTGACGCAGCGACAGGTGAAGGTTTTGCTTGGCGTGATTGTTATGTGCCGGCTGAATGGTAGTGACACGCTGGATCTGATGAACCGATACAGGATCAAACAGTTTTGCTCTTGCTTTGGGCGAGATGTGACAGCGATACACATTGATGGCGCGAACTGGTGGGACGGTTATGAAGCGCCGGTGGAGCTGGATGTGCTGAGTGACAAGTGCGGCATATTGAACCGAATTACTTGCAAGCCGGGTCCGGGGCGGATTGGCTGTTTGTATGAGTATCCGTTTTATGATCACAAAAGCGAAGGTGTTTACTGCTGGGATGTGACGGCAGAGAACAACCGGTTGGACATGGATAAATTGTGCGCAGAGATTGGGCTGTTTGACAACCGGTACTGCGAAAAGTGTGGGGAAGAGATTGCGTGGAATGCCAAGGCACACTACTGCAAGACCTGCGCGGAATTGGAGAAAAATGCCAAGACATTAGCCCGCGTGACCCGCTACAGAAACAAAAATAATACCTTGTAACGCTTGAAGCTGAAAACCCCCTATATATGATTATAGAGGGTAGAGTGCCCCTGACCATTATGGCCGGGGGTTCTTTTTATTCTCAGATTCTTTTTTTATAAGGAGATTTTTGAAGATGATTGTTATTTCTAAGGAAGAAGCAAAAATGTTGCGCAAGAAGTTCCCCGGTGTGCATATGGTTACGACCGTGAACAAGACGATGGTGGACGAGCTGCCGTATGTGCTGCAGGCTTTGCCCAACAACTATTTTGCGCAGGAAGCTTTGGCTGAAATGGAGCGTGACAAGCGCCACACCGGAATTGTGAATACACGGGGTGACGTGAATGCTTGAACTGCACAAGCTTGCCAAGGAAACTGACAATGAATACATCTACCGCATTTGTGCTGCCAAGAACCAGATTGGCACCTGGGACGATGTGGCGGATGTGATCAATAAAGAGCTGGGGCAGGACAAGGATGAGTGCGTATACCGCAAGAACTGGAAGGCGTTCAGCATGCTGGCGCACGCCAGTGAAACCAACCTGAGTGACGCCCAGCAGATTTTGGACGAGATTAAAGAGCAGCGCCGCGAGCTGGAGAAAGAAAAGGTCAAGCTGCGGGACGAGCGCAATGAAGTGAGCCGCCTGATGCGGGTACAAGCCCGTGGAGAGAGCATGCGAGAGCTGATTGAACGGCGGTTCAGCGCTTATAAGCCGGAGACTTTTGAACACATTGGGGTAGTTAGTACAGAAGCACTGACGACCGATCTGATTGTTCACCTGACCGACCTGCATGCGGGGGTTAAGATTGAGAACCTTTACAACAGCTTTGACCAACAGGTGTTGCGTGCCCGATTGAAGCGCTATGCGGAAAGGGTATATGTGATCCAGAAGCGCCACAATGGCCAGAATTGTTTTTTGGTGCTGGGCGGCGATATGGTAAACGGTGAGATCCACCTGAACAACCGGCTGGAAAACAACGAGAATGTGGTGGACCAGGTGATCAGCGCCGGGGAAGCCGTGAGTTGGTTTGTGGCTGAACTGAGCCGCATGTTTGAACATGTATACATTTATAGTGTGCCGGGCAACCATAGCCGGGTATTCCCCGCCAAGGAGGATAACCAGCACGGTGAATACCTGGACAAGCTTGTGACTTATATTGTGGACGCACGCTGTGCGGCACTTGGCAATGTAGAAACCTACCAGAATACGATTGACGAGACGATTGCGGACTTTATGGTGCGCGGCCGACTGGTGTATGCAGTGCATGGTGACAAAGACACACCGGGCAGCGTGGTACAGACCTTGACCATGATGACAGGTGATAAGCCTAACATTGTGCTGATGGGACACCGCCATACCAATGCCCTGACGACTGTATACGATACGAAAGTATACGAAAGTGGCTGTGTGGATGGCGCGGACAGTTACTGCATGGATAAGAGATTGCGAAATAAACCGGAGCAGAACGTGCTGGTGGTGAATGCTTACGGCGTTGACTGCTGTTATGATATTACGCTGGATTAGAGCGTGGGATTTTTTGATGAGAGGGGATGGTTGTTAGAGTGGGTGAGTATGAGAAGAAGCAGCCCGAATACTTTTGCAGTTATTCGGCGCGGCTTACGAATTTTTTGAAGGCGTTTGGTTTGAGCTATGAGAGCCGGCAGATAAACCCCATTACCCAGACAAGCTACTGTGTGTTTAAGCGCAGCCAGAAATTGATGGATGTGGTGGAGTTTTGGAACGAGTGCCGGAACAACTTCCGTGATTATGATGAGAACGGGAACCGCGCCGATAAGGCGGGTGACTGAACATGGCCGGAAGACCGAAAGGCTCTAAAAATAAAGCTACAATTTTACGAGAAAACGCAGAAGCGCAGGCCAAGATCCGCCGCATGATGGCAGAGGACGATGGGCCTGCGTATTTTGTTTGCGCCTGTTGCGGCAAGCGGTTTATGCACCAGAAGGATAATTTTTCCCCTGCGCAGAGCGAGCTGTGGCGAGGGAATAACCATTACTTCCCGGTATGCAAAAGCTGCATGGACAAGCTGGTTGACCATTACACCCAGGCGCTGGGCAATGAGGATGAGGCCATGAAGCGGGTGTGCATGCTGTTTGACATTTATTACAGCGAGGGCCTGCTGAAAAGCACGGCAAAGCACGCCCCGAACACAAGCCGGATGACAGCTTGGATCAGACATTGCAACATGACCCAGAACCATGGCAAGACCTTTGATACCTACCTGGAAGAAATTAACGGGCGGGTGATCAATGATGTAAGCGATATCAGCGAGACACGACCAAACGGCGGCAAGGTAAGCCAGCGTATGGTTGGGTTTTGGGGGCCAGGGTTCAACGAGGCCGAGTATGTGCGGCTTGACAATGAGTACAAGGACTGGATTACCCGGTATGAGTGCTCCACAAAGGCGCAGGAAGAATTGTTCAAAGCAATCAGTATGGCGCAGATTATGCTGACAAAGGCATACCAGACGGGTGACACCAAGAAGGTAAAAGAGGCCAGCGATACTTTGCAGAACCTGCTGGGTAGCGCCAATATTAAGCCGAACCAGACGAACGATAATGCGCTGGCAGAGGCAAATACCTTTGGCACTTTGATTAAAAAGTGGGAAGACAAAAAGCCGATCCCGGAAGCTGCGCCTGAATGGAAAGACGTGGATGGGATTGGTAAATATTTCCGCACTTGGGTGACAGGGCCAATGATGGAACTGTTCAAGATCAAGAACCCGTGGCAGAAAGAATACGAGGAAGGCATGGCACCTTATACAGCGCACCGACCTGAATACACCGGCGGAGAAGAGGAAGAGAACGAGAGTATCCGCAACGCCATTTTTGGCACCCCAGGAGAGTGAGGTGGTGCCTGAATGGTGAAGAAAACTGCAAGAGAGGTTACGGAAGATAAGACAAGCCGGATCATGAATGCCGTGGCGCTGTGGGCCAGCTTTTACCGGGCAAACCCGCAGAGGTTTTGCAAGGATTATTTGAACGTAAACCTGAAGATGTTCCAACAGATTTTGATTTATTGCATGGCGCTATGCACAAATTTTTGTTTTATAGCGGCGCGTGGTCAACACTAGGCCCCCAGGTTGGGAAACCAGCTTGAGAGAACCGGACAAAATCGGTAGAGGCTGTAAAATGCTAATACCGAGATAACCTACCTTTTTAATAGAAGGAGGTATTGTAACGCATAGGCAGTGAACCTGTTACTGACAGAATATAACCCGCCCACGAGTGCCCGGCACCCTTAGAGGGTGAAAATGTATGCTGAACTTATGGGAAACCATAAGAACTGCCGGATAAAAAGCCGGTAGGATAACATTATTGCTAGGCAAGACGTTCCTATGTGCAATTTTCTGCTGTTGGAAAGCGATCTTGTACCCAGGCAGCCTGATTGTGATTGCGAGCAAAACGCGAAACCAGGGCAGCTTGGTACTGAAAAAGATTGAGCAGGAGTTGGTGCCGCGAAGCCCATTACTGCGCAGTGAGATAAAAGATATAACGATAAACCAGAGTGTGGCGAAGATAACCTTCCGCAACGACAGTGTGATTGAGGTTGTGACCGCCGCAGATACTGCCCGTGGCGGCCGTGCGAGTTTGCTAATCATTGACGAGTACCGCATGGTTGACAAGGAAGTGCTGGATCTGGTTTTGAAGAAGTTTTTGAACTATATCCGCCACCCCGGCTACATGGATAATCCCAAGTATGCCCACCTGGCGGAACGCAACCAGCAGATGTACCTAAGCTCTGCATGGTTTGAACAGCACTGGTCATGGGATTTGTGCAAAGATTACTTTGTGAACATGTTTGACACCACGAAAAATTACTATTGTTTCCGATTCCCGTACCAGATGAGTATTAAGGAAAACCTGCTGCTAAAGAGCCAGGTAGAAGACGAGATGACAGAATCGACGTTTTCTGACATACGGTTCCGCATGGAGAACGAGGCACTGTTTATTGGTACGACAGATGGCGGGCTATTTAGCTTTGACGATATTAACAAGCAGCGCAAGATCATAAAAGCGTTCTATGCGCCAAACATGATTTTGAACAATAAGGCGGCTTGCCAGTTGCCGGCCAAGAAGACCGGTGAGAAGCGAATTTTAACCGTTGATATTGCCCTGATGAGTTCTAAGCGCCGCGACAATGACGCCACCAGCATCTTTTTGAACAGTTTGGTGCCGGACAGTACAGGCAAGTGTACCAGCAACATGGTGTACACCGAAAACTGCGAGGGTATTATTACGCAGGATTTGGTGCTGAAGCTACGCCGCTACTTTAAGTATTTTGAGTGTGACTACATTGGCATTGACGCAAAGGGTCTTGGTGCCCCCATTATGGATCTGCTGATGCACGAGTGCTATGACCCGGAGACGGGCGAGACATACCCACCGCTGAACTGCTGCAATAACCCGGATTTCCAGGAACGGTGCCCCGACAAGACGGCACCCAAGGTGATTTGGGCGATCATGGGTAGCAGCCAGTTTAATAACGATGTGACAATTGCGTTGCGAAGCGGAATCCAACAAGGGAGAATCCGGTTTTTGGAATCCGAATATGACTGCGAAGAGATTTTGCGGGCGAACATTAAAGGTTACGACAAACTTTCATCCATGGAGAAGATGGCGCTACAGATGCCGTACATCAATACCGGATTGGCTGTAAATGAGCTGGTGAACCTGGAATATGAAGCAACGAATAATTTGATCCGTGTGCATGAGAAGCCCGGCGCACGCAAGGACCGTTACAGCAGCCTGAGCTACAACTATTACATTGCGCTGCAGGTTGAACGCATGATGAGTAAAAACTTTATGCGCAATAAGAAGATTGAAATAAACTTTAGAGCGCCCAGACTGCGGCATTAAGGAGGCGGCTATATGGAAGAAATACAGCAGAAAAAGGTCGCCATGATCAGCCCGGACGGCAAGAAAAGCTTTGTGCCATTGACGGAATTTATGAGTAAGGTGCGATATGCGAACCTGGCAAACGTGAAGATCCGCGACCTGGAAAATAACCGCGACTACAACCCTACTTATAAAAAGTACACCAAGAGCCAGATTGTTACCTATTTGGCGAACCCGGCCAACTATGAAGTGCAGCTGCGGCAGATGAGCCAATACCTGTTCAATATTTCGAACTATTACAGGCGGCTGATCCAGTATTTTGCCAACATGAGCACGTTCAGTTACATTGTGGTGCCGTATGGCGTTGATTATTCCAAGAATGTGAACCTGCAAAAGTTCAAAAAAGGTTACTATGCGGTGACGGCACAGCTGGAAAAGATGAACCTGCGGCACGAGTTCAGCCGGGCGTTGATGGTGGCGTTCCGTGATGATGTGTATTACGGGTACGCATGGGAAACGAACGACAGCTACACATTTCAGCAGCTGGATGCAGACTATTGCAAGATCAGCAGCATTGAGGATGGTGTATACAACTTTGCGTTCAATTTTTCTTATTTTGATTCCCACAATGAGCGATTACCAAATTTTCCGCCGGAATTTACCACGATGTACAGTGCGTACCAGAAGGATTCCGGCTTGAAGTGGCAGGAGTTGTCAAGTGAAAATTCTATCTGTTTGAAAGTAAACGAGCAGACGTATGTGCCGATCCCGCCGTTTGTGAGCTTGTTCAGCGCACTGGCGGATATTGAAGACTACCGGGCGATCAGTAAGGATGCCAGCGAAGTGAATAATTACAAGGCGTTGGCGCTGGAGATCCCGGTGGGGGATGACGGTACATTTTTGATTGACTACGACCTGTGCAAAGAGTTTTACGACATGCTGTGCAACGTGCTGCCGGAGAACATTGGCGCGATTATGAGTCCGATGAAGATCAGCAGCTGGGACTTTGAAAAAAGTGGAGCTGTGAGCGGCAGTGACGATGTGGCAAAAGCTGAAAATTCGATGTGGAAGCAGGCGGGTGTCAACAATATTTTGTTTGGTGGCGGTGAAGATCCCAGCAGTTCGACGCTGAGCCTTTCTACCGTAAATGACCAGATGATTGTGTTTGCGATGATGCGGCAGATTGAACGCTGGATCAACCGTAAATTAAAGAGTGTTTCGACGGCAGTTAAGTTTAAGGTAAATATTTTAGATGTGACGTATTTTAACCGGCAGGAAGTGCATGACCGCCTTGTAAAAGATGGCCAGTACGGAATGCCGGTGCGCAGTGCCATTATGGCGACAAGCGGATACAGCCCAAGCGATATGGAGAACATGCAGTACCTGGAAAACACGGTATTGAACCTGTCGGCCAATGAGGTGCCGCTGATAAGCTCCAACACGCAGAACGCTGCTGACAGTAATGCCGCGACAGATGAAGGCGGACGCCCCACCAATGCAAGTGAGGGTAAGGCGCTGACAGACGCAGGCGAGAACAGCAGCGAGGAAGACCTGGCAACAGGAGGCTGATAGCGATGAAGCGTGAAGTTAAAGTACGCGGCCGTGACGTGGTTCTATATTTGCTGCGCCAGAAAAAGAAGCTGGTGCGGGAAGAGCGCGACAGTGGCGGCCATACAGTATATATTTTTGAACTTGACGACGATGATTTGAAGACTGTGCAGGAGTTTGCCGCACAGCAGAAAAAACGAAATTACTTTTGAGAGACCGCTATGCAAGCGGCCTTTTTTAGTTTACGGGGTGATTGGATGTGAGTGAGCGGTTGAACCGCCTGCCAATTACCTTTGAAAAAACCGGAGAAGTGATGGGCAAAGATACGCGTTTTATTAACGTGACGATTGATGTGCTGCATACTGGCGGCAACCTGAACGGATCGCGGTTTGAAAAAGAGGTAGTTGACCGGGCAGCAAAGAGTATTGCGAATACCCCGATCCTTGGATACATTGAGCAAAATGACGATGATGAGCTTGATTTTAAGGGCCACGAACATGAGCTGATTGTGGACGAGGACGGGATTCGATATGTATATGCCGGCAGCGCTTACGGTGTGATACCGGAAAGCTGCAACCCGCGCTGGGTAAGCCGGGATGACGGCACAGGAAAAACACGGGAATATTTGCGCGTTGACGGGTTGCTGTGGACCAAGTTTGACGATTCCTGTGGGATTTTTGAGCGGGATGTGGTGAAAGGGCAGAGTATGGAAATCACCAACATGGAAGGCTATGTGGATAAAGACGGCTACTATGTTGTGCAGAATTTTGATTTTGATGGCTGCTGCGTGCTTTCCACCACTGACCCGCAAATCCGACCTGCAATGACGGGCAGCACAGTTACGGCGAATTTTACCGCCGCGACGATTGCGAGCCAGGTTAAGGATATGCTGGCGGAATACACAGCTTTACAGAGATCTGAATCCTCCAAGGAGGCTCAGATAGATAATTTTGCGAAAGGAGACGATTGCTTGAAAGAAAAAGAAGAAATTCTGGCTTCTTACGGCATTGACGCTTCTACGCTGGAGTTCTCTTTGGAGGAAATTACCATTGAGGAACTGAAAGCGAAGTGTGAAGAGATGGCTGCAGCAAAATCTGCCGAGCCGGAAGAGCCGCAGGGTGAACCGGAAAGCGAGCCGGCCGCAGAGCCTACTGCTGAACCTGCAGGACCCGAAACCCCGGCAGAACCGGAAGGCGTTGCAGAGCCGGAAGGCGGCGAACCTGCTGCGGATTACAGCCTGAACCTGTGCGACAAGCTGAACGAAGTAAACGAGGCCATTAGCGCTGAAACCATGATTGACCCGTGGGGCTATGAAGTGAGCCGCTATTGGCTGCAGGACGTGCAGGATGACCTTGCTGTTGTGATGGATTGCCAGGATTGGAAGATCTACAGCTTTACCTTTACCATGGATGGCGACAACGTGAAAGTTGATTTTGCCAGCAAGAAACGCATGAAGGTAAAGTACGAAGCCTGGGATGAAGGCAGTGCCGATATTGGCGTGCCCGCGCTATACAGCACCATGGGCGACAAGGCCAAAGAGCAGACCGAAAAACTGGAGGCTGCCAACAAGCAGTACAGCGAACTGAAAGCAGAGTATGACGAGATGAAGCCGAAATATGATGCTTACGTTGCGGCCGAGGCTGCTGCTGCCAAAGAAGAAGAGAGCGCTAAACGCGAACAGCTGTTTGCCGTTATGGATCAGAAGCTGGATGGCGATGCTGATTATGCCAAACTGCGAGATAACAAGACGATGGAGTTTACCGTTTTGGAAGATGCTTGCTACAAGCTGTTGGGCAAGAAGGCCGCTGAGTTCAGTTATGTTCCGCCCAAAGAAAAGAAGGGCGAGGTAAACAAGGTACGGTTTGGCGTGAATGGCACCCAGAAAACAGAGAAGCGCTATGGCGACCTGTTTGAACGTTACCTGCATACAAAAGAGTAAAAAAAAGGAGTTACATATTATGGCTAATATTAAACATGCTGTTGTTGGCACCGATATGCTGGTTGGTTCCAGCAACGCTGCCTACCTGAAGAGTGTTGTTTTTTACAAGGATGGCAGCCCTGCCGCCATTGATAATGGCAACATTGTTGTGATTGGTGATGCGATCGGCCCCGAAACCTACAAGGCTGAAGCACCTGCTGCTGATTCCAAGCGCTCCCTGCTGGCCCTGGTTGCCGGTGTTGAGCTGTTTTACGATGAGACCCGCACCCATTACCTGACCGAGTGGGAGAACGAAGCTGGCAAGCCTGTTCGCGTTTACCTGCTGGTTGCCGGCGCTGATTCTTTCCGCGTTACGGCCGAAGCTTTTGACGGCACCCCCGAAAAGGGCAAGTTTGTTGCCTTTGCTGCTGGTTCTACCAAGCTGAAAATTGAGGCTGATGCTTCTGCTGACAATGTTTTTGGTGCGATCAAGCGCGACCCTGTGAAGGTTGGTTTTGGCGACGGCCAGTATACCTATTACATCGTTGACGTGATCGCCTGATTTTTGTATCAGCGAGTTAGTTATAACTAATTACCGGTGTGGCCTATGGCTGCACCTATCTTTATATGTAAAGGAGTATTAACATGGATGAGAAACTGATTAAGCTGGCCGTTGATGGCTACCATGGCCACCTGGGCGAATACAGCGTGAAAGACAGCCAGGAAGTTCTGCGCCAGGCCATGATTGAGGCTAATAATGGCAAGACCAGCATGAGCTACAAGGATATCCGCGACGGCAAGTGCAGCAATCTGTTTGCTATTACCGAAGTTCTGATTGAAAAGGTCAGTGAAGAGGGCCTGAAGGGTGACGAGTTCTTTACCAATTTTATTGAGGACCGCAATACCGCTCTGGGCGATACCAACATTTTCCATACCACCAAGCCGTGCCTGCTGACTGTTGCCGACATTGCTGAAGGCACCCAGGGCATCCGCCGTCAGCGCCTGGAAGCCGGCCAGGACATTACCGTGAATACCCAGCTGCGTGCTGTGAAGGTTTACGAGGAAATGAACCGCGTGATGGCTGGCCGCATTGACTTTAATGACCTGGTTGACACTGTTGGCCGCAGCTTTACCCAGTATGATCTGGACAGCGCTTATCTGGCATGGACCAGCATGTTTACCAAGCTGGACCCCGTTTATACCCAGAGCGGTTCTTACAACGAGGACAAGCTGCTGGACCTGATTGAGCACATTGAAGCTTCTACCGGAGACACTGCTACTATCGTTGGTACCCGCAAGGCACTGCGCAAGATTACCACTGCTACCATGGGTGAGCAGGCCAAGAGCGACCTGTACAGCATGGGCTACCTAGGCCACATTGCCGGCACCCCGATGATTGCGATGAAGCAGCGCCACAAGATCGGCTCTACTGAGTTTATTCTGCCTGACGACACTGTTTACATTTTTGCCGGCGACACCAAGCCCGTGAAGCGCGTTACCGAGGGTGAAGTTACCATGCTGATGGGCGACCCGATGAACAAGGCCGACCTGACCCAGGAATTCCTGATGACCAAGCGTACCGGTATTTCCATTATTTTGGACCGCGACTTTGGCAGCTACAAGTTTGCCTGATTTTGAGCTGAACGATACCCCTGCCGCAAGGCGGGGTTCTTTTTTATGTAAGGAATATTTTGGAGGTATGTTTTGGCAACTGCGAAGATTACCAATGAGACCATGGTGGAATGCAAGAACGGCACCCATGGCAACTTATTTTATGCTTCGACCCGCAACCCCGGCTACACCGTTGAGTGGACCGAGTTTGGCGAGGTGCAGGAGATGGACTACGCCGAGCTGCTTGTAATGCGTGGCAGCCAGCCGCGGTTTTTCCGTGATAACTGGATTTTGATTGAGGACGCCAACGTATTGCGCAAGCTGGGTGTGGAACGTTATTACAAGAATGCGCTGACCACGGAGAACTTTGACGAGGTATTTAAGTGGACCCCGGATGAGATCCGCGAGAAGGTGCCCAAGATGAGCGAGGGGATGCGCGACAGCATCCGTATCCGCGCAAAGGAGATGCTGAAGGCAGACCAGCTGGACAGCCGTGCCATGATTAAAGCATTGAACGATGTGCTGGATTGCGATTTGGAAGAATCCGTTGCATTGGAGGCACCCAAGAAACCCAGAACCCGCAAGAGCGGCGTTGAGATTGTGACGATCGGCGGAACCGAAGAATAACGAGAGGAATGGTGCGGGCCAATGGGCACAAGATACGAGGAAGTTTATGAGCGTTACCGTGGCCAAGTCCGCAACTATGAGTTCCTGGACTACGATGCGGTAACAAGAGAAGCAATGCAGCTGGATCTTTTGAAGATGGCGATCAGCGATTTTGAGGATGTGTGCAAACAGGACCTGAATGACAGGGAAGATGACCTGCTGGAGTTCAACATTACGCTGACAAACCGCGAGAAGGATATTTTGGCACTGGGCATGATTGTGCATTTTGTGCGCCAGTATGTTTATAACACAGACGCATTGCAGAACGGATTGAGCACAAAGGATTTTACGTTGTTTTCGCCAGCCAACCTGTTGGAGAAGATGACGACCCTGCTGACCACTACTGAGCGGCAGCAGATGAAGGAGATTAACCTGTACTCTTTCCGCAATGGGGAAATTTCGAGTTTGACTGAGTGAGGTGGTAGCGTATGAACTATGAAACATATGCTGCTATGCTTGGCAGGCACGGAAGTACGCGGCGTGACCGGATGGTTGAAAAGAGCAAACGGGACACGCTGAGAATGGGGCCTGACTCCCCTGCCTATAAAGAGGTAGAGATTGAGGGGGTACCCCACCACATGATGATTATTAGCAGCACGGTGACAAACCAGAAGATTATACGCACCATGCCGGGCGACAACTTTGAGATTGGAAAAATTATGCTGTTTAGTAAAAGCCATTGGCTGATTACAGAGCGCGATGCGGACGATGAAATAACCGTGCGCGGCAAAATTGAGCTGTGTAATCGGAGCATCCAGTGGCAGAACCATGAGACAGGGGAGATTATTACCCGGTGGGCGGTTGTGGACAAGCCGTATTTTTCCAACCTGAACGAAGATGTATACATGACCATTTCCAGCCGTGAATTCCAGGTGAAAATACCGTATGATGAGGAATCGGCTTTGCTGGATGTGGGGAAACGCCTGATGATGGAGCAGATTAACGGCAAGCCTAAAACTTACCGTGTGACCTGTGTGGACGCTATGACAGAACGCTATGACTGGAATGACGCCCAGACGGGATTTTTGGTTTTGAACCTTGAACAGGACCAGCATGTGGAAGAACAGGATAACGCCGAAAAGATGCTATGCGATTACCAGGAGGTAAAGCAGGCACCGGAGGATGGCGAAGTGATTATTAAATACGCGGGCGAACCCAAAGTGCGCATTTGCGGGCGTGGCAAGATTTTTAAGGCCACGATTGATGGCAAGCCGCTGCCGGGATGCACCTGGAGCCTGAGCGTTGATGATAAAACACTTGAAACAAAGGTATACCTTGCCAACAGTGTGCAGTGGAACCGGGTAACTGGGGACAGTTGCCGGGTATGCGCAGAGGATAATGCCGCGCTGAATGGAGCTACCGTGAAACTGACGGTTGTGGCACCGGACGGCAAGAGCACAGACAGCATTGCAGTAAAGGTGGTGGACGTATGAACCTGAGTGAGCTGGGAGAATACAAACACAAAGTAGCCGCCCTGCTGGCACAGGACGACACCATTATTAACCTGCTGCTTGGCCCCGTGGACGATGATACTGACACGGACGAGATGCTACTGGGCGATAAGAGCATTAGCACCGGACATATTTACGAGTTTGAGTATGTGCCGGAGATCAATGAAACGGCGGACACCTACCTGTGCATGGAGACCGTGGTGGCTAAGGCATCGAGCGATACGGCATACAGAGTGTACCTGTACATTTTTGCCTATTGCAATAAGAAGGTAATGAAGAGTTACCGACACCCCGGCGTGCTGGGGACAAAGGCCGATGTGTTGGCCATGAACGTTGACCGTTTGCTGAACGGCAGCGAAGATTTTGGAATTGGGAAGGTACGGTTACTGAACAATGATGTATACAAGCCGAATAATAATTATTACGGCCGCTGCATTACATACGAAGTGATGGCGTTCAACCGCAAGATGGGTGGCGCAAAGTGAAAGTACCGTACTATGAATTGCAGAACCCCGAAGGTTTTATGGTGAAAAACGTGGGCAGAGTACACTCGCCCCGACTGAGCGACATTAACAAGCGCGGCTATATGAGTTATCAGTTTGCGCTAAGTACCTTGCTGCTGACACCGCAGGCGATGTTTGAAGACATTGCCAAGGTAACAGGGCAGGAGAACCCGTATGAAGCTTTAAGCGAGGAGGAAAAAGCTACCATTAACACCTTTGATTTATTGAGTATGAGCAAAGAAAGCCAGGCGGAGATGATTGCCGCACTGGCCTTTTTTATTGATGCGCCGCTTGAATATGATGAAGCGCACCATGCTGTGCTGGTGAATAAAACCGAGGTGGACGATAAGATCTTGATTGATGGTTCCATAACGCGAGATAACTGGGCAGAGATTTGCGACATTTGCCTGCAAACCGCGTACATAGACCAGAAGCGGGAGGAAAACTTGAAGTTCAAAAATGAGGCTGCCCGCAAGTTTTATGAACGATTCCAAAAGAAAAAGGCTGAATATGAAAAATCGAAACGAAAAGGGTATAAGAGTAACCCTGATTTGGAGCTGGGGAACATCATCTCTGCGCTGGCGACAAACCATAACAGCCTGAATTATACGAACATTTATGATTTGACGGTGTACCAGGTGCATGACACTTTTAACCGTCAGAACATAAAAAAACAAAATGAGATCCATGACATGAACTATGCCGTATGGGGTGGCGAGAACGACCTTGGCGGATGGTACAAACGCATGGAAACTGATAAACAATAACGGAGGAATAAGATATGGCTGTAAATCCGAATATGGCGAACCGTGAAGTTGCTGATCTGGTTCTGCTTGATTACAAGACCAAGAAAGTTTTTCTGCCCATTGATTTTGCCAACGTGACTACCACTGACTTTACCGCAAACCGCGTGTTTGCAAAGGGCGGCCAGGGCGCACCGAACCGTGTTGGCTTTGATGGCGAGCGTGCAGGCACCCTGAAAGTTGATACCCAGATCATGCCTGTTAAGCTGTTTGCCCTGCTGAGCGGCCAGGACATTGGCAAGGTTGCAAAGATTATGAAGCGCGAGGTACTGACCGCCACCACTGATGGCATTGAGCTGAGTGAGACCCCGAAGGCCGGCACTGTGCAGGTTTTTGCTGTTTCTGACGACGCTGGTACTGAGATCAGCGATCTTACCACCACTGACAAGAAGGTTGCTGGTGCTGGCCTGCAGGACGGCAAGAACTATATTGCCTACTACTTCTACGACAAGAACGATGGTGTTCAGACTGTCAAGTTTGATTCTGACACATTCCCGCGTGCCTTTGAGATCCACGGTATGATGCCGTTCAAGACCGAGGACGACGAGATTGTGCAGTGCGAGCTGGTTTACTACAAGGCTCAGCCGCAGGCAAGTTTCAGTCTGGCTTTCCAGAACACTGGTGATCCGACCACTGTTTCTATCACCTTTGACTGCATGGCCAACCAGGATGGCGACATTTACGACATGAACTTTATGGAGTGATCAACGCAAATCCCTACCTTATTATATATAGGTTTGAATTGTGATGTTTGATCCGTGGGGGAGCGAAAAGCTCCTCCATTTTTAGAACGCGAAAGGAGTGGCGTGCATGGAAGACAAGAATACCGGCGGTTTTACCGATGTGAAGATTGAACCTGTTGAAATTGCTGCCCCGCCCAAAGTGCCCCTGAAGCGTCAGGTGCGCCCGCTGAAGGGCGTGGTTGTATACTACAGCAAGGAACGCGGCTACATGGGTTTTGAATGTGATGGACACGGCTACCAGGTGCCGGTGAAAGACGGCTATGCCGTTGGCGATGTGGTTAAGTTCAAGATTGCAGACGGGAAGATTGAGCTGTGCAAGTAAGCGGACGAAGCAAGTATAATGTGAGCCGTGACAAGAGCAAACGCACCTATGACGGGATTGTGTTTGACTCTGAACTTGAGATGAAGTATTACAAGGATGTTGTGCTGCCGGGGGTTGCCAGCGGAGAGATTGTGGATTATCAGCTGCAGAAACCCTATGAGCTACAGCCAAAGTACCGCAAGGAACGTGGGGGAAGAACGGAGACGGTGCGAGCCATTAACTATGTGGCTGATTTTTGGTTGAAGTATAAAGACGGCACAACAGAGGTAATTGACACCAAGGGGTGCCCAGATACTGTGGCACTGATGAAGCGGAAGATGTTTGATTACCTGTACCCGGATGAGCATTTGCGCTGGATTGTGTACCGTAAACGGCGTGGTGGGTGGATTGATTACGAATAATGGAGAGCGCACGCCACGTCTATAGCTGTAAAATTTAGGCGGGGTTAGCTCGTGTTTAAGGGTAGAAATCAGAAATTATTGTTTTCCGTTCTGATAACGGTGTCGCCAGGTTGTGCGAACTGGATATTATAGAATTATAGTGAACCGTAAGGGAGGTGAGTGCTTTGAATATTACATCTAGCTATCAGGTAAGAATCGTTAATTGTAGTGTAAATCTCAATGAAACTGTTTGTATTTATCGCAAGGCGCTCGCCTATCTGATTGGCGTTGTCAATGAAAACTGGAATGCTGTTAAACGCATCGATACCGGTAATCTTGAGCAACAGCGCTATATTGATAAACTGGTTCATAGCACCAAAAACCATGAAGCCAAGTATCCTGATTTCGACAAGTTGTTCTATAAGTATCCGTCGTATCTGCGTCGTGCAACCATTACGGTCGCTATTGGTGCGGTGAGCAGTTATCGCAGCAACTTGGCAAATTGGGAAGTGTCCGACAAAAAGGATAAACAGCCTACCCTTCAAGTGGACAGAAAGGCTCTCCCTATATTCTTCCGCGATGATATGTTCCTCGTGGACGGCGCACCCGAAAAAGTGAAAGTCATAAAAAATCCTAAACCTAAGGACGAACTTACGGCAGAAGAAAAGAAAATCGAGAAAGCAAAGCGCAAAGCTGTTGAACTGCAGAACTCCCAAAATGAGCTGACTGCTTTGAGCAATCACTATACTGTCCGTTTGAAGGTTTTCTATAAAAACGACTGGGTATGGGCAACCGTCACGCTGCGTAAGACAGATATTGCTTACTTGCGCAAATACTGGATGCACGCTTGTGCGTCAGCCCCTATACTCGAAAAGCATTTTGGCAAATACAGCCTTCGTTTTGCGTTCGATGAAAACGTTAAACTGAGTGATACCCCTATCGATAAGCAGCGCGTCTGTGCCGTCGATTTAGGTCTCAATACCGATGCGGTATGCAGCATCATAACTGCTGATGGAACTATCCTTGCCAGGAGTTTTATCAACTTCCCAAGTGACAAAGACCATCTGTATCATGTGCTTAACCGCATCAAGAAGTTCCAAAGACTACATGGGTCCCGTGAAGCACATAACTTTTGGGCCTATGCAAAGCGCGTTAATGATGAATTATCCAAAAAGATTGCTGCCGCGGTTGTAGAATTCGCGGTCCTCTATTCTGCCGATGTAATTGTCTTTGAACATTTAGACTTCAAAGGCAAGAAAGCATCGTCCAAGAAGCAGAAAATCCAGATGTGGCGTAAAAATGGTATCCAGCACATTGCAGAGCATAAAGCTCACCGCTGTGGTATCCGCATTTCGCACATCTGCGCTTGGGGAACCAGCAAACTTGCGTATGACGGCAGCGGCAAAGTAAAACGCGCACCAGATAACCATTCCCTTGCTACTTTTGCAAGCAGCAAACAATACAATGCGGATTTGAATGCGTGCTACAATATCGGCGCACGCTATTTTATCCGCGAGGTAACAAAACCCATGTCAAAAAAGGCATGGTCTCAATGTAAGGCCAAAGTTCCTGACATTGAGCGCAGAACCCAATGCACTTTACATTCTCTCAGACAGCTGCATGACTTTTTGAACACTCCAAAAGAGATTCAACCCGAAGTAACTGCCTGATGTAGATGTACTGTGTTGTGACAACTTTGCGGGAGACTAACCCTTATGTGGTGGCCAATGCCGTCAGGCGTTGTGAGCTAAGTTTGGGCCGTATCTCTACCTTCGGGTAACGCAGAGACTTACCGTGGGGTTACAATCCACGGAGAAGCCTCATCTATAACCGCAAGGCTTAGGTGGGGAGGTTCACTACGACACGCTGTAAAATTGTGATTATGCCAGGAAACGGCAGAAAAGCTTGTTGAGCATAATAAAATTAAGACATGGTACCCGAATAGAACATGAACACGGCTCCGCCTGAAAAGGGCGGGGCTTTTTTATTTTGTGAGGTATTTTTTATGGAAATTAAGAAGAACATCCGTGTGGGCGACAGAATCCGATTTGTGGATTTTGTTTGCGACATGTGCGAGAAGGACGGCAAGCAGTATTACGCGCTGTTTGATTATGCTTGGCGCATTGCGGTGATTACCTTTTTTGCCCCGGAAGCGGAGCTGGATAAGATGGACACAGATGAGATGTGTGACTTTGTTTACAGCCGACAGGGCATTGAGATTGTGGAAGACCCGGATATTGCGGTGATTACAGCGGGACTTTACGAGGCATGTGAAGCCGAGATGAAAGACCGGAAAGAAAAATACATGAAGGTATTTGATGCGATCAACCACCCGGACCCGCTTGACCGGATTGCAGACGCCTTTGCAGAGATTGCAGGGAATCTGAGCCAGCTGGGAGACCAGGAATTTTTGGCTGATCTGGTAAAGAAAGTGCGTGAAGGAGAGCAGCCCGCAAAGAAGCCGCCCGTGAAGATTGAGGTTGTGAACGGCAAGGAGAGTTAAATGGCCAAGACGGTAAGCACACAGAAAGGGCTGGAACTGGAATTGCAGCGGCGAATTAACCTGGCACTGAATGGCGGGGCGAAAACGGCTGTGGAGAATTGTTTGAAGAAGCATATCCAGGAAGATGTACTGGATGTATACCAGCCGAAAGTATATGAGCGCCGCGGCCAGGGCGAAGGAGCATTGGAAGCCAACAGCAGCGTGGTGAGCAGCGTGAGAGAACATGTGCTTACGGTAAAGGATATTGGTGTGCCGAATGAATCAGCCGTTGGTGGGCAGTACAAAACCGGCACCAATACACCGCTTGCTGAGATGGTGGAGAAGGGCGATGTAAAAAACATTTGGGGTTCGCCACCTGATGCGGCCTATTTGCACCCGCGCCCGTTTGTGGCAAACACGGCAAAAGAAATCGCAGATGGGAACAGCGCCGTACATGGAGAGATTGTGAAAGCCATAAAAGAGCAGTTCCCTGATAATTAACGCGACGAGAGCTTCGGCTCTTGTCTTGAGCGGCTGATTTGAAAAAAAGAAATCGGCCTTTGAAGGCTTGAGCCGAACCGTAAGGGGGAAAGTATATGGCGGAAGATTTAAGTATTAAGGTAAAAGTTGAACCTGACGGCGGTGGTGTGCAGGGGAAACTGGATGAGATTGCGAAAAACAAAAAGTTTAATGTACAGATTGATCCTAAGAGCCTTGAAAAGCAGCTGACGAAAATTAGCAAGACGGTAGCCAGTACATTACAGAACAGCATGGAGAAAGTTAGAAAAGAAATGGATTCTTATGCTGAAAGCGCACAACAGGCTGCTATAGTCATACGTCAAGCCCAGGAGCGTGAAAAGGCGGCACTGATCACAAATGTAAATCTGTTAGCCCAAAGTGCCCAAGAGCGAAAAAATGCTGTTGACGCAATCAATAAACAAACAAGCGCTCAAAAAAATCTAAATGATCAAACTCAGTTGACTTCAACACAAAAGGGTAAGATCGATAATTCAGCTATTATTAAAAACCTTAATTGTGAACGAGACGCTTATGTAGAATTAAGCACAGCCGTTTCTGATTTTAATAAAGTTATTTCTAGTAGTGAGGGTGTAAACAATAATGTTGCGGCAACAACGGCAGAAACATTAAAGTCTGTTCAAAAAGATATTTTGAATATAATGACCGACAGTTCGTTTCGTGGAGGAATTGATGAAACGGCAGAAGAAGCGAAGAGCGCCCTGTCGGCCCAGTTTGATACGATTGAAAAAACTTTAGATAAAGGTTCCACGGAAATAAAGGCCGCTGTTAATCATGCTCAAACGAAAATCGGATCTGAAATCAAAGGCATTGTTAAGTCTTATAAAAATTTTGTAGTTCAAGGCGACGAAGGAAATCTTGAGGAATATATTAAACAAAATTCCGATGATGTCGCTGACGCCATTGCAAAATACGGCAAAATTGTAAAGACATCTACTAATGAGGCAGACGAAGACATAGACGATGCTTTTAATCATTTTAGCAGTATATTCAAAAATCTAAAAGAAAACCTTGATAACGCAGCTAAAGATGTTGCTTCTGCAGAAACAGATGAAGCCGCTAAAAAAGCCGCGATAAAGTATCAAGCATATTTTGCACAGATAACATCTCTAATTGGAGTTTTACCTGACGATGTGAGGAAGAAAGCTATCGAAAATGTAGATTCTGTTACAGAAGACATCGGCAAAGAGATTGAGCAAAAAACCAAAGAGTTATCGCAAAAATATGATGAGGTAGCGGAGCAGCCTGACAATAAAGTTAAGCTTAATGTTGATCTCAACGACGAACAGATCGATACCCGCGTAAAAGAAACCAGTTCGTATATTGTTGAGCAACTTAATAAAATGAAGGATGCTCAGCTGGAAATTACCGAAGCTAAGCATGGAACTCTGGAAGCTGAAAAGGCTATCGTAAAAGCAACCCAAGATAGCATCAATGCCCTTAAAACTCTAGCTGAGCAAAAGGAACAGATTGCGGATAAAATCTCAAAATTGAAATCTGAGGCAACCAGTATTACAGACGGTAAAGACAAGGCTGATGATGCGAAAACCTTGCTTGAAACGCTTTCGGCAATTAACCCCAGCAAGGTAAAAGATGTTCTGGATAAAGTTTCTGCGTTCGTTAATGCTGTGGTAGAAAGCAACCCGAAGCTTGAAACGACCAAAACAAAAGCTGCTGAATTTAATGCGGCCATTGAGAGCATCAATAAAACTTTGGCAATCTCGACGGCCTTTTTGACCAGCTTAACCAAGGAAGATAAAACGGCCAAAGGAAAGCGCGGCGGCAAAAAGACGCAGAAAGCGGATACTACCGAGGTTGATGAAGCTGTAAAGCTGCAGCAGTTGGTATTGAACGCAGAAAAAGCGGCGGACGCGGTTAAAAATGCTATCACCAATGCCAGTAATTCAATTAGCACCATTACGACCGAATTGAAAACAGCGGCTACCAGTGCAGACGGAGCAAAAGAAGCGACCCGCCCCATGATTGAGGCTGCGATTGCCCTAAACAATACTTTTAAGCAGTATAGTGAATCCCTGGCTGACATAAAGACCAATGCTGGCATTATGAACGGAACCGTAACCAAGGCCAAGCGTGGAAAGAAAGCCACTGCTGAGACTGCCAGCATGGATGATGTGGCCGCCAGTGTTACAAAAGCGAACGAGGCCAGCACCCAGATCCACACGGTGTTTACCAAGTTTGCCAAGATTGGCGCTGCGACAAATGGGTTTGCTGAAAAAGCAGCGCAGATTATTGCGGCATCTGATGAAGTAAACGCTATTATTCTGGCTTATAAAACCACTGGCGAGCGCACCGCGACTACAACGGCCGATGCGGCAAAACAACAGCAGAGTGCTGCACAGGAGCTTTCTGCCCAGATGGAAACTGTTGGTGCGACCTTGAATAATGCTGGCGAAAAGGTTAGCCGGGCTACCACCGCATTGAGCGAAGCTGCACAGGCCAGCGGAACGATTGATGCCAGTGTGAAAACACTTGTGAACGCCGGGAACCGATTGAAGCGACTGTTTACCAGTTATGCTAACATTGCAGCAGGGTTACAGGAAGACCTGGACAAAGTGGCAGAGATTGATGGCAGCAGGAATGCGACAACTTATCGCAAGCTTGGGAACTTTATCAACAACATTGTTGATTTCTATAAGAAGTCGATTGGTGAGCTGAGTGCCATTAACAGTGTTGAACTGCCAAAAGATGAAAGCGGCAAAACGGTAACGCCGAAGGTTGATGCGGCAGTAACAGAAGCCACCCAGCGATTCAAAGCGACGCTGGATGAAGCACTGAACCAGGCACTGGCTACGCTGAAAGATACCAGCGGCCTTGATGCAAAACTTGCCAAGGCACAGCAAAGTACAGTCGATGCCCAAAAGGCCAAGACTGATATTGTGAATGGCTTTGCGGAAATTACTGCCGTATTTAATAGTCTAACGAATGCAGCCAAGAGCATTACGGACAGCATGGCGGACCTTGCCAAACTGAAAACCATGACCGACGAGGTAAACATGGACCAGTTTGCGGAGCTGATTAACAATTCTGTTGATGAGCAGATTAAGAAAATCTCCACTAAGATCCGCAAGGACGCGATGCTGCAAACCAGCCCTGATAATAGCCATGTAACATCGCTGGCAATGAAGACCGGTAATCTTGGTGCAATGATTAAGCAGATGTCGGAAGGCGCTGTAAAAGATAGTTATACCAAGCAATTTGCTGAACTGAATGATGACATTACTGCCTTTTATAATGGCAGCGAAAAAGCCGCAACAACATGGGCAGATATTGTTAGCCGAACCACCGAGATGGCGGAAGGTGTAAAGCAGGTTAATAAAGAGACCCAGGAAGCGGCCAAAGCGGCGGCACAAAGCGCAATTAAGAGTGCGCAAGACCTTGAACAGCGGCAGGCTCTTGCTACAGAATTACAGCAGCGATTTGATGCGTTGAATAACACGATCGCTAAGGGCAAAGAGATTGAAGGTAACGGTAAAGCTTTTAATGGGTTTCATAGTGCATTAGAGCAAATTGAAGTAGACGCAAAGCGTCTTGGTCCACAGTTAGAATCTGCACTGGATAAAAAAGATATAGTGTCATTAAAGGCTTTGACGGACTACGACAAAAACTTAACCGACATTGAGCAAAGAGTTGCTAAGGTGACTGACGGAGTGATTAGCACTACTTCAAAAGCTGTTAAATCCGTCGCTGACCAAAAAGAAGAGTTAAAAAATATCGACCCAACTGCTGCGATTAACAAAGCTCTAAATTTGAAGGTTGACGGCGCAGAAAGTGCTAAGATTACACGCCTGCGGAAAGAACTTAAGGAGTCTAATACTACAATAGCAGACGCCCGCAAAGCATATGAGGATGATTGGAGTTCCGATAATTTTGACAAGCTCGTAACCGCTATGAAAAATGGCCAGGATGCTGCTAACAAATTTACGACAGCAGTAAAGACGGCCAATGATACCATGGCTGACAATGGTACTAGAAGTAATGAACGCCAGTTTGAGCAGATTAAGGACTTTTTGGCAAACTATCAGACGATGCTAACGGCTTTGCAGCGTAGCGCTGGCAATAAGGGGTTTAAGGATAATGGTATTTACCAGCAAACTGAAAGTGCTCTTAAAAAAATGGTTGAAGAAGCCGAAAAGGTTAAATCTGCGGCTGACGTTCCAACTTTTATTGCTGCGATGGCCAAGAAGTTTGAAAAGGCCAAAACACCGATTGAAAGTGTCTCTGATGCGTTGAACGCTGTTAAAACAAAGATTGGCGAAACAAAGGCGGAAGCTGATAAGTTTAATGGCAACCTTAAATCTCAGCGTGATGTGAACACTTATATTAAGAGTGTTTCTAATTCTTTGTATACAGCACAGAGGTATTTGTCTAATAACTCTAAAATTACAACTGATCCTGCGATATATGCACGATATCTTGAGTATATTGAACGCTACCAGAAATTGCTGGAATCCGGGAAAATTACACAGCAGAACGGCCAGGAATATGCAAGCGAAGCATCCAAGGAATTTGCTGAACTGAAAAAGGCAGTGCAGGATGCTGGCCTTGAAACTGATACGCTGGCGATGAAGTTCAAAAAGCTGTTTGAGACAAATATCAAGAGTCAGTTTGCCAGCCAAGTAATTAACATGGTTCAGCAAGGATTACGACAGATTTACCAGAACGTGGTGAATATTGATTCTGCCATGACCGAGCTGAAAAAGGTTACAAACGAAACCGATAATACATACGATGCGTTTTTGGATGATGCCGGTACGCGAGCAAAGAACCTGGGTGCTTCTATCAGCGATATTGTAACGGCCAGTGCTGATTTTGCACGGTTAGGTTACAATTTGAAAGATTCCAAAGAATTGGCTGACGCGGCCGTCCTGTACCAACATGTGGGGGATGGAATTTCTAGTGTCAATGACGCCAGTGAATCTATCATTTCCACAATGAAAGCGTTTGGCGTTGAAGCAAAAGATGTAACCAGCATTGTTGATAAATTTAATGAGGTGGGTAAACAACATTGCCCCAAATTTACTATATCGGTTAAAGGGTGGAGGCACCCAAGACCGAGGAAAGATATGGAATTTAACGATAACTTCCTGTATGGCAATAGGGAGGTTATTTTTTTATGTGTACAAGAAATAACAAAGGTCAGTTTATTAAAGGAACAATCTCTAACAAACGAAAAGATTTAACCGGCAATCGCTACGGAAAATTGGTTGTACTTGAAATGATTTATAATTGCATTGGACCACAAGGAGGAAAGCCACGAGCACGATGCGTATGTAGGTGCGATTGTGGGAATATAATTACTACAACTGCTGATGCACTACTGCATAGTGGGAAAACTTCTTGTGGGTGCGATACAGCAAAACGCAGAATAAAAAGCTTACGAAAAGATCTTACTGGTAAGAAGTTTGGAAGATTAACCGTTCTTTCAATGGATTGGAACACCCGGCCTACAAAATGTTTGTGCAGGTGTGATTGCGGAAACGTTACAAGCGTTGCAAATGCAGATCTTGTAAATGGGCATACACAATCTTGTGGCTGCCTTCACAAAGAAAGAACTAGCGCTGCAAATACAAAAGATTTTACTAATACTGTAACGATGTATGGTGTTAAATTATTGCACCAGTATAAAAAGAACAACAAAGGGCAATGGTTATGGGAATGCGAATGCGGTATATGCGGTAATCATTTTGTTGAATTACCTGCACGAGTTTTAGATGGGCATGTTGCGTCTTGTGGTTGTGCAATAAAGTCATCGGGTGAACGACTCATTGAAAATATTCTTAAAAAGTATCATTACGACTATGAGATGCAGTATTCCTTTGACGATTGTAGAGATAAAAAAGTTTTACATTTTGATTTTGCAATAAAAAATAATGATGATGTCTTATTTCTTATTGAATATGATGGGCAACAACATTTTAAGGCTATTGATTTATGGGGTGGTGAAAAAGAATTAAACGCCATTCAAAAAAGAGACAGTATAAAAAATAATTATTGCAAACATAATAAAATTCCGTTGTTAAGATTGCCATACACTTTAACTGCGGAACAAGTTGAAGATAAAATCGTTAAATTCTATAAATCCCTAGAGACTGCAGGATATACTTGGCAACAGGTATGTTGAAGTAAATTCCGATAAGACATCGGTAATATACAGTCCGAACTCATGCTATAACCTAATACTTGAAACATGAGAGGTAGCCAGAAATGACTACCCGCCGTATTGTTTACGGTCAGTAACGGTTGATCCGTGAAAGTAACAGCTTGAATAATTATGCCATCTCCTCGGCTGGAGTTGGCAGTGCGCTACAGCGCTCGGCATCCGCCTTGCATACCGCAGGAAACACGTTGGATCAGAGTATTGGTATGATTGTGGCTGCCAATGATGTTGCGCAGGACCCGGAGTCGGTAGGTAACGCGCTAAAAGTATTGTCACTGCGCATCCGTGGCGCAAAGACCGATCTTGAACAGATGGGCGAAAGCACGGACGACGTTGCGGTGAGCACCTCCAAGCTGCGAGAACAGATTAAGGCATTGACCAATGTTGACGGCAAGGGCGGATTTGATATTTTAACCAAGAGCGGAGATTTTAAGTCAACCTATGAGATCATGGAAGGCATTGCCAACGTTTGGAAAAAGATGAACGATGTTGACAAAGCATCTCTGTTGGAACAGGTTGCTGGCAAGAACCGCGCTAACGTTGTTTCCGGTATGCTGGACAACTGGAAGGACGCACAGGATGCCGCCAAGACTGCCGCTAAATCTGCCGGCAGCGCCACAAAAGAAAATGAGACTTACCTTGATAGCATCAATGGTAAAATCTCGCAGTTCACAGCAGCATTTGAGAAGCTTTCTAAGGATGTGCTGGATAGCGATCTGATAAAATTCTTTATTGAATTAGCAACACATATTGCCAATCTTGCTGATGAAGCTGTGAAGCTTGTTGACAATTTTGGACTAATTCCAACTGCACTAACTGGTATTAGTACAGGGTTTGTAACGTCACTTATTAAAAACAAAGGCACCAGTGGTAAATTGTATGCCCGTTTACACAAGGGGAATAGTTGTGTAGGATGCAGGTGCCAAATAATTAAATACCCAAATTGCTGGGAAAGGCTAAGAGCCGCATAGCCACAGTGAGCCGGTAATGGAACACTGTGGAGCCGAAAAGGCAGAAACAAGTATGCGGATGCGGTATGCTGAGAGAAAAGCCGCCCCTACGGGGTGGTGCTAACCCGCGTAAACAATGCTTAATCAGCAGCCAAGATACCGCGTACAGGGATGTGCGCAGAAGAAGATGTGTGAACTTTGGTGTTTTGGTTCATCGACTGTATGGGTAGCCCTATTCCATGGTGAGAACCAGACGGGAAGAAAGACAGTCAGAACATTACGGGAAAGCCGTAAGAAGGTTATAAAAGATTTACGAAGGTGATTTTTGAGGAGATGAGTTGAAAGTGAAGTGGTTGCGGCGCTAATTAAAGAATTACAGGGGCAGGAAAACGCCAATAACAACACACAGGATGTTGAACAGTTTTTTGAAGAACTAAAGGAAGGCTTATCGTCAATCTTCAAAATTTAAGACGGAGGGTTACAACGGCTACATGGCGTGTAGTATTTTCGTGCTTCTGATAGATCCATAGCCATACTGCTTTTACGAAGATAGGAACAACCTGCACGATGATATTTAGAGCCTGTTTTGGTAACATAGACTGTGTAACTATCGGTAATCACAGATGCTGAATTTGTTGTTTCAGAAGAAGTGGAAGCAGAGTAAGATTGAACCGATGATTGACCAGTAGAGTAACCGCTGTTGTATCCGTCTTTTTTGCCAGCCTCATATCCTTCGTTATATGATTCTTTGCTGGCTTCTTCCTTGCCGTGTTGTTCTCCAATGGAATAGCCTTGATTATATCCTGCCGTTTTCCCGTCTTCGTATGCGGAAGTATAGGCTTTCTTTTTACCGGCACTATAACCAGCATCATAGCCGTCTGACTTGCCTTTATCATAACCATAGGAGTTACCGGCGTCATAACCGTTCTGATGTCCTATGTCGTATCCCTCGGAGTAGCCTTGATCGTACCCCGATTGAATTAGAATAGGCTTTTGGTTATCATACCAACCAAAGAAACAAAGAGCGGCGATAGCAAGCGTTGTAATATTTATAAGAACAGCAGGAATGGCAGAACGGATAGTAGGTAGCCTATGTTTTTGAGGTGCAGGAGATTCTGTATTTTGAGTCTGAAGCTCCTGTAGATTTTCGTCAGGTGTCATGATTTATTCCTTTTATGAGGTGAGCTTTATGGACGGTGGAGATTTCGCTTTAGCTATTTTATGTTTCTTTGCGACCATAGGAATGTCGTATATGTTAATGTCTGTTATAGTTCGGTAATACCGGTTTAATGTTGTATTAACTACACACCTATGCTATTATATAATTATTCCAACAATCAATAAGGAGTGGTTGTATAATGACTGAGCTTGAAAAGAAACAAGAAGAGATCCGCCGCCAGCAATTCACTTATGTTCCTAAGAATAAAGGAACACGAAAAGAGGATATCCAGAAGCCGCCAAAACCAAAAAATGATAAGGGGTGATGCTAATTGACAGCAACGGATATAATTAGTTATATTGAAGCCGTGCCTTTGGTACTTAAATACATTGCGCCAGGGTTTATATTTTTATGGATTTATACGCGATTGCATGACAAAAAACTACCAGAACATTATATTATGTGTTCTGTTGTAGTTAGCTTTATTCTTGTTCTTTGTGTTAATAATGTGGTATGGGATTTTGTAATTGCAGTTGTAGCAGCTCTTATTGTGTATGTCTTGAGCCGTACCACCTGGGTAAAAAATCTTTTCAAAAAAACGATATCCTTTTCGCCCAGTAAAACTGTTTTTTACGATGTGATAGACTACGAAAAGGGCACCTATATTTACGTTAAAACTGATAAATGGATTGTCAGCGGTATATATATTGGAATTGATAAAGATGCCATGGGAGTAATTGTAAAGGATTACAAGCTCTATAATGCGACAGGAGACGAGTTTGACACGCCGGAATGCAGTATAGCCACTGTGCCGTTGAACAGAATTGAATATACGAGCTTGACTTACCCTGAAGATTCTAAGGTAAAGAAATCTTGGTTTGATAATTGATAAGGTGTGTAAAGAACTCAACAGTGGCTATGCTGTTGGTTTTTTCTTATAGTTCGCCTTATCCTCAGAACCGCGTCTTACACTTTACACACACCCGGTCAACCTTGTTATTATTGGAGGAGGTGATTCTATGAATAACAAACTATATGAAGAAGTTTTAGAAGCTGGATATAAAGTAGGAAAACAACTTGATGTATTGAATTGTCTTACTATAATCGGCTACGCATATTTTATAGAATCAATGGTGTTTTTTGTGAGTTGCATTATAGTAGCAAGGAGTATAACATGATAAGTGAACGTGAAATTACTTTCCAGATGGCGGCGCTAAAGGATTTGGTAAGGATGGCTAAGAATGCCGCATTGTGGAATACGTTACTAATTATTATTGGTTCTGCGCTACAAATTACCGGGCTGATTCTGCTGTGGCAAGCCATGAAATAATATTAACATCTGCGACAGTTGCTTTTGCAGGAGAAAGCGAGTTATACAACCTTTAATACCTTGTTTTGCACTTTACGCACACTCGGTCAACCTTATTCGTCAGGAACCCGGTAAGGGGCGACCTGCTACGCAGTTAAATCCAACGGTATCTTTCGCTTATGTTTCCGCCCTGAGCGAGTTTGACAAGGGATTCTATCGGCTGAGAACCGAGCTTATAATTATCAACAAAAATATAGTCCTCGTTCCAGCGACTGATCGTGCCTTCCATACTGGGCTTTGTTGAATTGAAATCCATCAAGAAAGAGAGTATTGATTTAATCTCGCTCTTATTAGCACGCTTTGATTCCAGAATATAAGCAAGAACTGCCTGGCGCTGAGATTTTGGAATTTCTGCACGAGCATGATAGCCGCAGCGGCTGAGTATAGAATTACGAGCAAGGCTAGACATTCTATCATTGCCTGGATTACAATCACGAGAGAATTCCACTTCAAGTAAAAGAGGACCGTACTGTTTGCAGTAATCGTTATAAGAGCGATAGTTCATGAAGTATTTACCGCAGGCAGTGCAGAACTCAACGTTGACAGGAACACAGCGTTTATCAGCAGTGAGAACATATGCGGTATGGCTTTCGACAGTGTTTGTGCCGTACTTATTTGAGCAATGCCGGCAATAGCACTTCTCTGCAAAGACATGCACCACGATGGGCTTGTTACTTTTGGGTGGGGCAGAGAGATTAGCGTCAGGGAATGGGATTACTTTATAAGGCTTTTGTTTTTGAGCCTTTTGGGCGACATCGGGAACTTTGAAGGCAATCCGTTTTGCATCTTCCAGGCTATATTTTTCAGCTTCAAAGTAGAGGGTACCGGGTTTAAGTGCGCCAGTGCTATATAAAAACGGCATTTTACAGTAATGGCAATAACAATAGTCGCTTGTATCGAACTTTATTCCTTCGTCAGTATAGTAGGCATATTCTGCCTGCGCATAGTTCAAGTCAGAGAGACAATAAGGGCACTTATGCCTATTTTTTGATTTAGAATCTACATGTAGGATTGGCTGATAGTAAATAGTATTATGAAGTATTGCGCCACGAATAAAATATAAGATATTTACAACATGAAAGCAACAATGCTTATTGTGTGTGAATGTGTAATCAATCCATTTTTGATAATCATAAAGTGCTCTACCCACACGACTATTAAAGCCGAAAACAAGAATTTTATCTTTATGGGAAATCCCTAAATCCATTTTGAATACTTCCGCGGGATATTTTTCGGGTGGAACCTTATAAACCAGAAGGACATATGTTATGGGCTGAAGTTCAACCGCAGTCTCATGTACAGAATACATTTGAGCGCGACAGGCCATAATTAACATGTTCTCAAACAAGTTTCTTCACCTCTTACACCGCGCTACGCAGCATTACCATTCATATCCACAGCTGTTACAATGCCAAGTCTTTTTAACTTTCTGGCTAAAGATACCGAATAGGCCCACGGACACGGCCTTTGCACCCACAGACACTTTGCGCAGGTCGGTACTGCCACAGGTGGGGCATTTGGGAGTATGCGGATTTCCAAAATTAGCCATATCCTCTTTAGCTTTATTTTCAACTTCCTCACGATATTTTAGCATATGGTTATAAGCTATTTTGCTAAAGTGTTCACTAGGATAAACATATTTTTCACGAAGGGCTTCTTCTGTTTCAAGCGCATTTTGAGAATTTACCGAACGACCAACGGCTAAACAATCATCATATGTCATTACAATAGGGTCTTCGTAGTCGCAACACTCACAGATTGGAAATTTAGGCTGTTCAAGATAAAAATTGACATAGCCGCAATGAGGGCAAATTGTGTATCTCCAGTCAGCTGTGACACTCATATTTCCACTCTCCTTAAACAATAATTATAACCTTATAATGATTATATCACACAATAATCATCTATACAACAAAAGATACAAGAATTGTTTAAGAAGACCACCGGATTTATGGACAATGACCAAGTTGCCACAGATACAGCAGCACTTCAAAGCTATATTGATCGTGTTAAAGCTCTTTCAAAAGAGATGGATACGGCTGCCACAAGAAATAAAATTCTCAATTCTGCCCTCCAAGATTCCAGCCAAGTAGCAAGGGACGTTGCACAGAACACCAACAACTTGGATGACGTGATGAAGGTTTATACGGCCAGCACACGGACGGCTACCAGCGTGGCGAAGTCGTTTGGGAAAGCGCTGCTTGGTACTATTGCTACAGCGGTTGCTGCTGTGGCAATTGGTGCTATTGTAAGCGTGGTTGCAGAGAAGATCGACAATGCAGTTCACGCCTATGAGAATGCCCGTGATAAAGCGGCCGAGATGAGCCAGAAGCATGAAGAAGCCACCCAAAAGGTTGAAGAGCTTACCCAGCAGATTGAAGAACTCAAGGCCAAGATGGATGAATGTCGGAGTTCTACTACTGGTGATATTGTAGACCAAGAGAGTTTTGATTTACTGAAGCAACAAAAAAAACAACTGGAAACAAACCTTGAGTTGGCACAGCAGTTGGCAGATATAACTGCGGAAGATACCAGAAGTGCGGTATATGAACAGCAGGATACAAAAACAACAGATAGGATTAGTATTTCTGCTGGCCTTAGAAATTTAGGGCTTACTGGTGCATATAGTGGTAATCAACACGAACGAATGGAACAAGCAGTCGGCGATTACAAAAAGTCGATTGAAGCTCTGATTCAGCTTGATGAAGATTTTGCTAATGGCAAGATGTTCAAAGCCGCTTACGAGGAACGTAGGGTTGAACTTGAGAAGTTCCAAAAGGACTCAAAAGAATATATTAAAAGTATTGGCGATGATTATTCTACTGAGATGGACACGTTGCTCAATAACGCCCCAAATGAGTTTAGCTCAGATGACGACAAGAACAAATACCAGAAACGTATTAAAAATTTGTCGGATGACCAGCAAGCTTTCTTGAATTTCTGGAATCTATACATTAAAAATATTCCTCTCATTACCCAGGCTACCAACGACTTTACTCAGTCTGTTGCTGATGGCGAAGACAGCGTTAAAGCGCTGAACGATGCTATCAATGGCGGGCAAGCGATTAAAGAAGGCAGTGATGCTTATAAAGAAGCTGCCGACTTGGCAGATAAATATGGTGTTAGTACTGAAGGACTTATTGCCCAGTTACAAGCATTACATGAAGAACAAGGTAGCGATGATGACTGGCAGTTTGATGCAGCCGGTGATTTACAGAATTTCTTCTCTAACTTTACTGATAGTACCAGTAACTGTTACAAACAGACCAAAGCTCTTGAATCCGCCTTTAAGGATATGGGCGAGCAAGGATACTTGAGCAGTGAATCCTTACAGGCTTTGTTGGCGGTTTATCCTGAGCTGATCAACGATATGGAAGTTGAGAATGGTGTTGTAAGTATCAGCCAGAGTATTTTGGAAGGCAAATTTGGCACGATGAAGAGCGCCATGATTGCTCAAGTACAAAGCCAGATTGATTCTACGAAGGCAACTATTCAACAGACAAATGATCGTATCGAATGTTACCAAAGAGAAATTGAAATTCTTACAACTTTGTATGGCGCGATTGGTTCTATGCCTTCGGCTAGTTCTGTACTTAGCAGCGACTATCTCAGTCAAAAATTAACCTTTAATCCAAATTTAGGCTTCGGAAATAGTTTGCAACTTCCTGATGTTGAACAAGCAGCGGGTAAACTTGCTATTCTGAATAACAAATTGGAAAAAGAGAAAGCCAAAGCTAAAGATGCCCAGAAACAGCTTGAAGATCTTGAAAAGAGTTTGGCCGTAATGAATGGTTATGGTCTTAGCGGCTTTAGCGGCGCTCAGCCCAAATCCGGCAAGAGCAGTAACAAAGGTGCCACTGATGCCCAAAGTGCGGCGATTGACGCATTGGACAAGAAGGCCCAGGCGCTGAAAGAAACCTATGAAGCACAGAAAAAGGTGTTGGAAGACCAGAAAGAGGCCATTGAAAAGGTTATTAAGGAACTGGAAAAAGAGCAGACGGTTCTGGATGGCATTATTAAGACTGTAACCAACCGCATTGACAAAGAAATTGACCGGCTAGAACACCAGTGGGATGACCTGAAAGAGAAGCTGGAGAAGGACAAAGACAACCTGGATTCCGCCATCAATGGTGCCAACTGGGTAATTGAGCAGCGGGTTAAAGAGCTTGAAAAAGCCAATGACGAATTGGAGGACAGTTACCAACCGCGGATTGATGCGCTGCAGGATGAGATTGATAAGCTGAATGAGGCCAACGATGCACAGGAAGAGGCTATTAGCCTGGCACAGAAGAAAGCTGCGCTGGATGCTGCATTGGCCGCCAAGAATGTGCGCGTGTACCGTGAGGGCAAGGGCTTTGTTTGGGAAGCCGACGAAAGTGCTGTTAAGAGCGCCGAAGAAGATTACAATGATGCCTTGCGCGACAAAGAGCACAATGACGCCATTGATAAACTGACTAAAGAAAAAGAGGCCCTGGAAAAAGAGCTGGAGGACAAAAAGCAGGCCAACCAGGACAAGATTGACGCTTACAACGATTACAAAGAAAAGCTGGATGATGCCCAGAATGCTTATACTAATGCCAAAAACCTTGAGATTTTGCGCAAGCTGTACGGCGACAATGCCGATCAGATGATCTTGAACATGGACCAGAGCATGATTGATAAAATCACCTCTGATTACACGGAAAACATGCGCCAGACGGACTATGTGGAAGATCAGATCGAGCAGAACAAGAAGCTGATTGACCAGCTGGAAGAGTATAAGAGCAAATGGGAAGAGGTTGCGGACGCTTACGAAACCGAGCAGAACCGAATCAATACCGTAGCGCGGCTTGGGGCTGACTGGGAAGAAAAAATCCTGGGCCAGCGCATGGATGTGCTGACGGACTTTAAGAACCACTATGTTGATGTTTTGAAGCAGATTAAGGATAAGACCAAAGAGGTTGAAGACCTTGAATTGCAAATTAAGGTAGTGGAAAAGAAGTACAACGAAGATAATGCTGAGATTGAAAAGCAGAAGAAAGAGCTGCAATGGGAGAAAAACGAGATCACTCGCGCTAACCATGCAACCGGCATTATGAACGTTGCGGCTTTTGAACGTGCGCGTGTTGATGAGGCTGGGCCTGAGATTGTTGTACGGCAGCCGGAAGCCGGACGCTATACCAGCCTGGAGGTTGGGGACGGCGTTGTGCCGGGGAATTTGACCCGCCGGTTGTTTAGCGCGGCAATTAACCCGGAAGCTTTTGTGGAGAGTGCTATTTTGAAGCGGATGGGGAATGTGAACGCTGAGTTGGCCAGTGCTGGCAGCAGCGGTGTACACATTGGCGACATTAACATTGTGATGAACGGTGTGAATGACGTTGAGAATTTTGGCCGCATTTTGCACCAGAACATTGGCTCCATTATGGCGCAGGAGTTCAGCAAGCGGTAATTACAAACAGGACAGAGGGAAACCAACCGAGAGGAATCAGCGGTTAGGTCCCTTATATAATAAGGTAAGATGACGGCTGTTGCTTTTTAAGGAGGCTCTGAATCATGTGCTATTTAGTAGCGAAAGATAGATATGCTCATGGCTGTGTTGCTTTGAAAACAACTCACGGCAAGCATCTTGTTGAAATGAAAAGAGCCTTAAATGCTGCGGTTGGCGACAAAGGCGTACAGTTAGTAACGATTAGCAGACCAACAGCATATGGAGAGTATGCTCCATACCGATTTGCCAAAACAGAACAAGAATTTAATGCTCTTGTACGAGCAATGCGATAATTTTATAAGTCAATTTACACCGGGTAACAGATTGTTGTTGTCCGGCTTTTTGTATGGTATAATGACCCTATTATAATAAAGTAGGAAGTGTTATACCTATGGCAAAGACTGAAAGCCAAAACAAGCCGAACACGGAGTTTACTTTTAACCCGGAAGCCAAGAACAATAAAAATAGCTCCTCTTGGAAAAAAGCAGAGGACAAAAAGGAAAATAAGTGATGGAAATAACACAATACTTAAACGAGCTAGTTGCCATGATTCCTGCTATTTTGCAGTATGTGGTGCCTGGTTTATTGATGTTATGGATTTATAACCGGCTGCTTGACAAACAGTTGCCTCAACATTACCTGGTTTATTCTGTGGTAATTAGTTTTCTGCTTATGCAGGTAGTACCAACCAAGAAGTTACAGTATGCCATGGCTTGCGTTATTGCTGCCGTTCTTTCTGTTCTGCGCAGGAACGTAAAAATTAAGCAGGTGTTGCATAAGCTGTTCAAATGGTCCCCAAGCGATAGCGTGTGGGAAGATGTTATTGACTATAAACGTGGAACCAATATGGTAGTTTATACAGACTGCGAGAACGATTTTAGTGGTTCTTATGTTGGAATGGATGATAAAAAGAACGTATTACTTTTATCTGGATATGATGTTTTAAATAAAGAGGGTAATATCCTTACAACAATGGATGACCGAATTGTTATGATTCCCAGAGGAGAAATTAAATACGTTGAGCTTTGTTATGATGAAAAATCAGATGTAAAGAAATATTGGTTTAAGCGATAATACCGATGACGATATACCGGGTGGCCTATGTGGCTGCCCGGCTTTTTTTATTTTGGAGGAAAAGCTATGGCGAAGAACACATTGGATGATGCCATTGCGGGGCTGAAAGACCTGGCAAAAGAGGTGAAGCGTTACTGCGAGAGACTGATTAGCAATGCCAAGTTTGACCGTACAGCTGTTGGCACGATTGTAAAGGTACTGGATGACCACAGCGGCTATGTAGTGGCGGCTTTTGGCAAGGAGTACACCATTGCGAGTAATGCGCTGTTCCAGGTGAACGATGCCGTGGCTGTGATTGCCCCGCAGAACGACTTTAAGCGGCTGTACATTAAGCCGTATGAAATTGACCGGAACCTGTTGAAGCAGGACAAGGTTGAAGAAGACCTGAAAGATTATGTGAATAAGGTTGACAAGCTGCAGGAACAGGTGGATGGCAAGGTTGAACAGTATTTTTATAACTATGACCCGACGCTTGAGAACTGGCCTGCTATGAGCTGGAAAGACGACGCCACAAAGAAAGCGCACAACGGCGATTTGTTTTATAACACCAACAGCAAGAAAGGCTGGCAGTGGACATATGACGAGGAAACAAAAACCGGCAGCTGGGTAGAAGTGACAGATAAGGACACACTGGATACGCTGGAAGCCGCAAGCAAGGCACAAGACACCGGAGATGGTAAGCGCCAAGTATTTACGGCTGATGCAAGCAAAGGTGAGCACCCGGAGCCGCCGTATGATGCGGGCGATTTGTGGTTTAATGGAGAAGACATTCTGGTTTGTACGGTAGCACGCACGGCCAGTGACAAATATAATGCCAGCGACTGGGTAAAAAAGGATAGTTATGCCAGCAAAGACGACATGAAAAATTATGTAGATGGTGTAACGAAAGATATACAAGACCAGATTGACAGTAAAGCCGAGCAGCACTTTTACGCCTATGACCCTACGCTGGATAACGAGCCGGCCAAGAGCTGGACGACAGATGAAGAAAAAGAAAAACATGTGGACGACCTGTTTTATAACACAGAGACAGGCAAAGCATACCGATTTATGAAAGGTGACGATGGCAGCTACAAGTGGGAGCTGGTGCAGGACAAGGATGTAACCAATGCACTTGAGGCGGCCAGCAAGGCACAGGATACGGCGGATGGAAAGCGGCGTGTGTTTACGGCAGATGCCAGCAAGGACGAACACCCCGACCCGCCGTATGACGAAGGTGATTTGTGGTACACGGGGGCAGAAGTGCTTGTTTGTGGAAAACCCAAGGCGAAAGGCGAGGCATATGATGCCGGCGATTGGGGTAAGAAAGACAATTACACGAACAAGGACGAAGTGATTGATGCGGTTGATAAGAAGCTGACGCAGGAGGATATCTTTAACCGGCTAACCAATAATGGAGCAAGCCAGGGCATGTTTATTGAAGATGGCAATGTGTATTTTAATGCTTCATATATTGCCACCGGTATGTTGACATCTCAAAATAAAAATTCTGTTTACAACTTAGCAGACGGAACTTTTACTATCACAAATGAGCATTCTGATCCTGCTCCTAATGTTGTAACTAAAACAGTATTAACGCCGGATGGTCTTGAAGTTTATACTGCCAACAACCTTTCTTTTGAATTAAAAAATCATCATAATCAAAATCTTGGAGATTGGGCGCGAATGAAGCTTGGAGATGATAATAATTATATCATCTTTGATCCACATGAAGGCATTTCGACTTCCTTTGGTGTAAACATTTATTATGCAGAAGGAACAACCGGCAATCCTTGTGGAATTGAAATAAAAGGAACTGCTGCATCTGGTAATAGAAAAATAAGTTTGCTAGATGGATCTGTAACTTGCTCCGACATAGATTTTAATGAGGGAGATAGTATTGGACACATTGGTTCTATTTACGGAGCGGTAACTTCAGATAGTAGTGAAAAAATATTTACGATTGATTTTCCCACAACTCAGGCACGAGGAAATATGCAGCTTTTTAGCACAAGTTCAGAAGCTCCATCTTTTTATGTTTATGACGGCACAACCAACTGGGGCGGCCAAACTTTAGGCTGGGACGGCAGCAAAGAAGTAACCACTCTTGACGCAAACACCCAGGCTGTACCGTTTATTTATGGTATTGAGCTTGTAAAAAATGCGCAGGGGTATGTGACCGATATAAAGCTAAAACAGCATGGGCTGCGGTTTATTGGCGGCATTTTGGTTTAATTTTGACGAGGAGATTTTATGATGGAAAATTTTAATTTGAAATGTGAACAGTTGAAGACTTACATTTGTGACGGTGTGAACCAGGTTGGATTGCCGCCGTATGCAGTGGAGTTGATTTTGGAGAGTTTGCTGCGTGATGTGCAGAATATCCGCAAGAGCGCGATACAGGAAGAGATGGAAGCGGCTAAGAAGGCTGCGGCAGAAAAGGCCGCGGAAACACCGGTTGATGCAGCAGAGGATAATCCGGAAGAAAGCGTAAAATAAATATAAGCTAATAGCGTTATTGAAAAATAAGAATAGCCGCCTGACTTTGATTGGTTGGGCGGCTTTTGTTGTTCAGAGAGGGAGGGGAGTGGTGGGAGGATGAGCAAACCAGCATTATATACCGTATCAGCATTTGATGCGACAAAAGATTATACATTCCGGTTCCGATACATTGGTGTGATTACCAAGGTGGAGGCGCAAATTTGGGCCAATGCCATGAGTGCAGAGGAACTGGGCAGCCCAACTTACCAGAGCGGTGAGGTGAGTACCCAGAGATCCGAGTTTACTTTGAAGGCCGGCAGCATTACAAACAGCAGCGCGGCGTTTGGCATTAAGGTACGGGTGTGCGGCCAGGACGGTGCGTGGAGCGAATGGAGCGACATTCTGCTGTTTTATTGTGTAGAGACACCGGTATTTAAGTTCAAAGAAATTAGCACCAAGGACAAAACCAACATTGAATACAGTGCTTTTGAGTTTACAGTACAATACGAGAGCACACAGGGCGAAGAGCTGAACGAATATACGATTGAACTGTATGATGCCAGCAAGAGCCTGGTGAAAAGCAGCGAGACACTGCGGGTGCCGGACAAGGCGTATATTATCAGCAACCTGCGCAATGACACGACTTATTACGCCAGAGCACAGGGCATTACCCAACACGGCATGAAGCTGGACACTGGATTTTGTGAGTTGCTGATTGGCTATGTGGGCGGTGACGGCTATGCGGCTGTGGCGCTGGAAAACCATTATGAAGAGGGCTGCATTTGGGTGAAATCTTATGTTGTGACAATTGAGGGCAAGGACCGCAACGACAACAAAGATGACTACCACTATGTAAGCGGATCGGCCGGGGACCAGGCAGTAGACCTGACGGTGGACGACACCGATCCGGTTAAGGCCGACATGACGTTCAAAGACGGATTTAAGGTACAGGGCAGCCATGTGGAAGAAGGAAGCGTGGTGGATAGCAGCTATGCCCTGGGGCTGAACATGAGAAGCGACCGCTGGAACAAGCTGCTGATTGGGCTGTGGAACAAGCGGAGTAACGGGATTAGTATGCCGACAATGGACGAAGATCCGTATGCTTTGAAGTTGTTTTTGTGCCGCCGCGATATTGCGGACGATTATAGCAGCAATGCCTACAACTACCAGACGAACGAAAAGAAAACATGTTATTACCTAGAACTGACATGCGGCGGATACTGTTTGCAGAGCAATGTAAAAACCAGTGCGCCAAATGGTTGGTTTAAGGTGTATTTGAAAAACCAGGGCGGCCTGTTTGAGCTGCGCTGGGAGTAAAGGAGGGGTGTGGAAATGATTGTGGGAGCCGATATTTTGATGGGACAGAATGCGATTTTGCCATACCCGCCCTATAATGAGGCGCTGAATGTGCTGAAGCTGCAGAACGGTGTTTATGACGACCTGCTGTTAAGCCGCGATGCCGACAAGGATTACGGCAAGTACAATCTGGACAATGGGTGGCAGGCCCAGACGGCCATTTATGCGGCTTTTAACGGTGATACCCTGGGCGGCAACCTGCGCTACCGGGCGGAACAGATCAGCGAGATGCGGTTAAAACGACGCCGGGTTGGAACCTATAACTGGATTACCCTGGCGACCAAGCACCGGCCAACCCCGGTGAATGATGAAACCCTGAAGGAATGGGAAAAAGAACTGAACAACTGGGTACACATTGATTGGTATGCAGACGGGCGCAACACCGAGTATGAGTATGCGTTTGTGCCGATTATTGACGATGCTGAGCAGGACATGTTCACGAACAAGATTTTGAGCAGCTTTGACGGTGCGGTGCTGACGGACGGAGACATTAGTTACCACCTGTTATTTGATGCCAGCGTGACCAGCACGACCAGAACACAACCAAACAGTGTGGTGGAAACTATGAGCAGCCGTTACCCGTATGTGATTTACGGCAGCGACCTGAACTATGAGCAGGGCAATTTTACGGCCACTGTGCTGAAATACAGTTTTGACACAGATGATTATGACGGGGATGGCGGTGCCCGGTACCGCAAGCAGTTTGTGGACTGGTGTACCAACAAGAAGCCGAAGATTTTGAAGCTGTTTGACGGACGCAGCTGGATGGCGAACATTATTAACCAGCCGAGTATCAGCTACAGTGACCATTATGACAAGGTTGCCGTGGCGTTTGATTTTGTGGAGATTGGCAGCTTGGAGAGCAGCACCGACTTGTACCGCAACGGGTTTATTGCAGAAGATATTGAAGGGAGTTGATGCGCGATGTATGTGCCAAGCACAGAAGACATACGAACCTTATACTCCCATAACATTGAGCTGTACACCCGCATTGACCTGCTGAACGACCGGATGAAGACGATTGACAGTTTGCAGGGCATTACGACCGAGGGAAGAATTTCTGTAGATGCAGATGCGGACATCCGGCGAACGTATACTTCGACCATTGTGCTGGACGAAAAACATGCGATCAGCCAGTACAGCGAGAGCGAATGGATGAACAAGTACGTTTGGATTTACATTGGTGTGAAAACCCCGATGCTGAACGATATTATCTGGTATAGCCAGGGGGTATATGTGTTCAGCCAGAACGGATACAACTATGACACGCAGACCCGGAGCCTGACCATTAACTGTATGGACCTGACAGCAATGCTGAATGACACGTTGGCCGGACAGCTGACAGGTATTAAAACCGTGTTTAAGGCCGGGGGTGGAATTCGCAGGGCGATGGTGGAGCTATTACAGGAAGTGGGGATCAACAAAGTATTTGTAGAATATTGGAACCGAACGATCCCTTATGACCAGGAGTTTGATGCGGCGACCAGTGTGTGGACAATTTTGACACAGTTGCGGGATTTGTATTACCCGTTTGAAATATTTTTTGAGGATGATGTGTTCAAATGCCAGCAGATCCCAAGTTGTGAGGATGACCCGCTGGTGCTGAATGCCGATGTGTTCAATGATTTGATCATCAGCGAAGACGCAACGGTGGATTACAGCGAGGTACGAAACTGCGTAGAGGTGTTTGGTGCTGCGGCAAGCCCGGACGTGAGCTGCACAGACCTGGTGGTGGACACGACAAAGAAAACCATAACATTAAACGTAGTTGGATTGGCATTAAGCGGTAAGAAGCTGATTTTGTTTACGCCGCCGGACAATGTGGCCGACCTGTATGATGCTGACAAAGGGTACCAGATGAAGATCAGCGCCAAAGCAACAGAGAGCAGCGATGCGGTTGTGACCGATGTTTTGAGCCTGTATACCATCAGCACAGATGAAGCCGGCAACAACAAAAAGGCCAGGCAGGACTGCATGAAACCAAAAGTACAATATGTGGTGCGCTACGATGCCGATTATTCCCCAAATGAGAATGGCGGCAAAGGGCGCTTTTATTTTTATGGGCAGGTACAGCCGCACGCCATGGTGATGCTGAAAGATGCAAAGCCGAGCGAGGAAGAGCTGGACAAGCTGAAAGAAACCGAGAACTGCCAGAATTTGGAGGTTGTGAGCACCGCAAACCCGGATATTGAAGGGTATGAGGAGGACGACCAGTTTTTGAATAGCCCGTTCAGCATTGAACGAATCGGACGGCGCAATGTGGTTTTGAGCGGCGGTGAATACGACAATTACACTACAGATGATGGCATTTTGGATGTGGCCGAATACGAGCTATGGAAGCGGGCGCGATTGACCGACAGCATTACGGTGAAAATGCTGCTGGTACCGTGGTTGGATGTGAACACCAAGGTTGAATACTGCCCGCGTTACATGGGCGGCAAGACAGCCGTGCAATTTATTATTAAAAAAATTGATAAGAGCTTGGGGCAGGGAACGATGGATGTGACGCTGATGAGGTTTTACCCGTATTACCCGTACCCTGTAAAAGATGAAACAGGAGAGTGATAAGCAATGGCAGATACCTATACAAAGTTCCCGGAAGGTATTGATACGTTTGAAGACAATGCCGACCTGGACAGCGGCCATGCCGCAGCGGCAGCCCAGTACACCAAGTACCTGGCAGACGGCAAGTATACCGAGGCCAGCAATTACCTGAACCAGAACAGCGGCCTGCGCAAATACATTATTAAAGCGGCGGACATTAACCATGTGAAACATGCGATTACTGCACTGGAACAGCACTATGCCGGAGCGGTGAATTACATCATAGACGGCAAGTTTGACCCCGACATGATGATCCATGAATACAGCTACAGTTACAGCGGCGGGACCCATACCCTGACATGCAAGAGCGGCAGCAGTTACAGCAACGCAGCCAACGGCAAAGCATATTTTACCACGGCGTTCAGTGACGGGCACAGGCTGGTGATCAATGGCAAAGATATGACCAGCAACGCCTACTGCGGCACAGAGAAGCTGGGCGACGGTGCGATTGGTGCTGGGCAGTGGGTGATTTTCCAGTACGATACGAGGAGAAACATTGTAAATTTTACTAACGGCAGCGGCATTGGGGCTTCCAAGCTGGCTGCCACGACTGCTTTGCCGGACCAGGTGCTGGCAGGACAGACATTTTACAGCAAGAACAAAACCCTGAAAACCGGCACCATGCAGAATTACGGCACTGTAACGGCAGAGTTGGCCAACGGCGAGAGCTACCAGATCAAAGCCGGCTATTACAGCGGCGGTGCGATCAGCGCAAGTGGGCTGGACAGCAATACGCCGGGCACTGCGGATGAAAAATCTATCCTGGAAGGAAAAACCGCCTGGGTAGATGGCAAGTTGGTGAAAGGATCTATCAAGACTTATTCTGCCACGACCCAGCTGCAGGGCGGCGAGCGCGAGAGCACCAAGATGACCGTGCAGAAAAAGGACGGTGTGACCCGGCTGTGTGTAGCCACAGATAACCAGAAAACCAACGATATTTACAGTGGCTGCTATTACGATAACGTGATGTGGCTGTGGGGAACCGCAAGCACGGCGGCCAAAGCCCTGCTGGAGGATGATACCACCAATGCGGCAACCGCCAATGATGTGGCCAGCGATAGAAAGTTTATTGACAAAAATGGCAACTGCACGCAGGGCACCCTGACCAGGCGCAGTTACGGCTTTGCCCATGACATGGGTTTTGGAACCGACAGCGAGTATTTTGCGCTGCGTAATATTGACGAGGGTGCATACAAAAGTGACGGCAATTTTTGGGCACCGGAAGTGCGCGTGAACCTGGCCGATTTCCGCAAAGGGATTGGCTGCACAGAAGATAAGATTGCGAACGGCGAAAGCATTGCTGACCTGACTGGTAAAGCCGGAAGCCGAATTGCAACGATTGATAAGGATACAACCAACGGCGACCATTACAGCAACGTGGTGACGACCGGCGGTTGCCAGCACGCATGGGTTGTGGTCAGTGTGAGTAAGACCGGAACAGAAAACAGACTTAACCGAGTGTGGGTACAGGCCAGCAACGACGGCAGCAACTGGACGGATGTGTGGGACAGCGGAAGCGGACTACAGGCTGTATATAAGCAGCAGGCTTTGAACACATCCACAGTATACACCCAATGGCGCGTGAAGCTGAACAGCGATGGCGATAAGTGCCACGCCCATATTGTATTGTTTGTTTGAAAATAGAAAGGGGAGGAGGAAAACATGGCATTAAGTTTTGAAGAGTCGAAACGGATGGCGGCTGAGATGGCGGCCAAAGCAGAGCCAGTGGCATTGCAGGCCGAGGCTGCCCCCATGGCCGCGGTGGTTGATATGCCGGAAGCGCAGGCCAATGATGACGGCGGTTACACCCGCAGTGAAAAATACCTGTGGTACAGCCAATATAACGACGATGCGTTTTCGACCATTGACGAGATGAAAAATGTTGTGATGGACGAGAACCAGATCAACATTACCCAGGAAACCAACAGCCAGGTGATCCCGTTTAAGATGCCGCGGCGATATGACGGCATTGATTTGATGCAGATGATGCTGCAGGTACATTACCTGAATGTGGACGGGCAGGAAGCATATGCCACGCCGATCAATGTTACCTACAACGATGATACGATTCGGTTCTATTGGCTGGTTACAAATAGTGTGACAAGCAAAAAGGGGGCAGTGCGCTTTGAGATCACTGCAACCGGTGTAAATGAACGCAGCGAGACCTATATGTGGCGCACACGACCAAACGGTGAGCTGAATATCTTGGAGGCTTTGAGTGGCACCAAGATGGTAGAACCGGACAACGACTGGTACACAAGCTTTGTTGCCCTGATGGACGAGAAGGTTGGCCAGGCTTCCAGCTATGCCAGTGCCGCACAGGCCAGCGCCCAGGATGCAGCCAACGCTGCGGCGGGTGTGGATAATAAAATCCAGAATGCGGCAGCAGGAATTAAGCAGGAACTGCAGAGTGACCTTGACACCAATTACACCAAGAAAACTGAGCTGACCACGGAGCTTGCCAAGTATTATAACAAGGAAGAAGTGGATGGCTTTGTTACACTGTTGGAAGGCAAGATTTCCGGGATTGACGGATTGGCGGCTTTTAACTGTGCGTATGATGCGGGCACCCGTGCTTTAACATTTTATAACGGCGATGCAGTGATTAAAACTGTAACCTTGAGCACCGATCCCAGCGCAGAGTGGACGACCGCATATGGCAAGACGGTGGATGCTAAGATCAGCGCGGCGGTAAACCCGGTAAGCACAGCGCTGGATGAATATAAGACCAGCAACAACGAAGCCGTGAAAGCTTTGCAGGATAGTGTGGGCGACCTGCCGAACACCTTGCAGAGTGATTATTATAATAAGGAAGCAACCAATAAACTGCTGGCTGATAAGGCAGACAAAACTGCTCTGGATGGATTTACCAATGATTTGACTGTGACCAAGAATACCGTGACAGCTTTGCAGGGCAGTGTGGATACGGCCAACAGCGACATTGCAGAAATCCAGGAAAAGATCAAAGATATTAAGCCCAGCAACGGCCATGAGTACGACATTACTTACACCAGTGATGACGGTCATTTGAGCCTGTTGGAAGACGGCACAACCAAGACTGTTGTTACCATTAAAGGTGGTGGCGGTGGTGGCGGTGAGACAACCAGCACCATTACCATTGAACGAATTGGTGACAGCAGCCTGACGGTAGTTCAGGGCGACAGTGCATTGATCAGCTTTAAGTTTACGAGTGTGGACAATGCTGGCGATGACACCGGCAATGCGACTGGCAACTGGTATGTGGGCAACACCAAGGTGGCAACCACGACCATCATCCAGGGCAAGAACACCTTTGATGTGACGCAATACTTGCATAGCGGTGACAACACCGTGCGGCTGCAGGTTACGGACAGCATGGGCAGTGTGGGCAGCAAGAACTGGTCGGTTAATGTTGTTGAGTTTTATTTGGAGAGCATTTTTGATGACTCTCTTTTTTATTCCGGCGAAGTAACTTACCGGTTTACTCCGTATGGCAATATTGTCAAAAACATCAGCTTTAAGTTGGATGGCAAGGCGATTGACGGAACAAGCACTGCCGTGACAGGCCGCCAGATGACCTACAATTTGCCCACCCAGAAACACGGCAGTCACCTGCTGGAAGTGAGCATGACGGCGGAGATCAATGGCAAACAGGTGACAAGCAACACCCTGCGCCACGATATTATGTGGGTGGAAGAGGGCAATAACACCCCGATTATCAGTTGCGCCGTGCTGGATTACAGTGCCAAGCAGTACAGCAATGTTGCGATCAGCTATACCGTGTATGACCCGGCCAGCAGCAACACCAATGTGACCCTGGCTGTGGATGGCATTGTTGCCAGCAAGCTGACGGTAGGACGCACCAAACAGACCTGGACGTTCAAGAGCAGCGAGATTGGCAGCCATGTGCTGACCATTACCTGCGGCGAGACGGTAAAGACCATCAATGTAAAAATTACCGAGCTGGGTATTAACATTGAGCCGGTGAAAACCAACCTGATGTTTGACTTTAACCCGGCTGGCCGAACCAATGCGGACGAAAACCGCCTGTGGACCGATGGCAATACCGCGATGACGGTAAGCGACAACTTTGACTGGAGCAATGGCGGCTACCAGATTGATGAGGACGGCGATACTTACTTTTGCGTGAAAGCCGGAACTACCGCCACGCTGGATTACAAGCTGTTTGCGGACGATGCCAAAAAGAAGGGTAAGAACTTTAAGCTGGTGTTTAAGACCACCAATGTGCGAGACTACGATGCTACGGCGCTAACCTGCGCAAATGGCAACGTTGGTTTGACGGTACAGGCACAGAAGATTACCCTGACCAGCCAGCAGAACCGCATTGAGCTGCCGATTTGCGAAGATGACTTTTTGGAGTTTGAGTTCAATATTTTGCCGGACAGCAAGTATAAAGAGATGGTGCTATGGTGCGACGGTATCCCCTGTAAGGTGGAACTGTACGATGCAAGCGACAACTTTACACAAGCAAACCCGGTTGGTATTACGATTGGCTCTGCGGACTGTGATGTACAGGTATACCGCATGAAAACCTACGGCATGGAGCTGTCGGACGATGAGATCCTGGACAACTTTATTGCGGATGCCAAGAACGCCGAGCTGATGATTGAACGCTATAACCGCAACGATATTACCAACGTGAGCGGCGAACTGGATGCTGACCTTTTGGCCGAGAAGTGCCCGGACCTGCGCATTATCAAGATCAGTGCTCCGACCTTTACGACCGGAAAAAAGAATGAGGTTTTTAATACCACCATCCAGCAGATTTACAAGAACGGACGCGCTGTGGAGGATAACTGGACCGCGACCGGCAGCCATAAAGGCCAGGGCACCAGCTCCAATGCGTATGGCGAGAGCGGCCGAAACATTGATATTAACTGTTCCGGCGGATTTACGTTTGGCGACGACAGCGCCGGAAGCACCTATACCTTGACAGAGAACAGTATCCCGGAGAAATATTTTAATATCAAGGTAAATATTGCAAGCTCTGAAAACGCAAATAACGCCTGCATTGCAGATGATTACAACACGTTTAACCCGTATACCCGTAAGGCAAAGAAAGAGAACCCGAAGGTGCGCGACACGATGGCGTTTTACCCGTGCGTGGTGTTTATCCAGGAGACGGACGTGGAGAACGCAACGGTGTTTAAGGATGGCCAGTGGCATTTTTACGCCTGCGGTGATATTGGCAACAGCAAGAAGAACAATGACACCCAGGGCATGGACCCCGAAAACCACAAGGAAGTTATTGTTGAGATTGACAACAATACCGATGCCCAGACCCGCTTTTTGAGTGATGATTTGAGCCAGGAAACCTGGGACGGCGACCACAGCTTTGAGTTCCGCTATATTAGCAAAAAGTGTACCGAGGAAGAAACACAGGCGGCAAAGAATGCCTGGCAGAGCTTGCTGACCTGGGTAGTAAATGCAGATGACGAAGAGTTTAAGGCCCACTTTGAGGACCACTTCATCAAGGACAGTGTACTGTTCTATTATCTGTTCACTGAGCGCCACACAATGGTGGATAACCGCGCCAAGAATGTGTTCCCCCACACAGAAGATCTGATTCATTGGGATTTTTGCATGGATTATGATAACGATACCTGCCAGGGCAACGACAACGAGGGCGGATTGACACTGACTTACGGCTATGAGGACACCGATACCATTGGCACCAAGAGCGTGTTTAACGCGGCAGACAGCAAGCTGTGGTGCAAGGTACGAGATCTTTTTGCGGACGACTTGCAGAAGATGTACCTGAACCGTGAGAGCGCTTTGGCCTGGAGTGCAAACCGTATTTTGCGCAAGATTGAGGCGTACCAGGATGTGAAGCCCGAAAAGCTTTGGATCATGGACATGCGGCGCAAATATTTCCGCACCTATGAAGACAATGGAACAACCAATTACCTGCCGATGATGCACGGCAACAAGCGCCACCAGCGCCGCCAGTACCAGAAGTACCAGGAAAAGTATATTGCGAGCAAGTACAGCGGTACGACCTGCACGGCTGATGATATGACGATCCGCGGCTATACCCCGACCAACTGGACAGGTGTGCAGCCGGACGGTACGTTCCATATCCGCCCGTATGCAGATACCTATGTGAGTGTTTTGTATGGCTCCAACCCGGTAAAAATGCGTGGTAAGCGCGGCCAGACCTACACGATTGAGTGCCCGATTGCAGCCATGAACGATACCGAGGTTTATGTTTACAATGCCAGCCTGATACAGAGCATTGGCGACATTAGTGGGTTTTACCCTGGGTATGTTGATTTTAGCCATGGTGCGAAATTGACCGACTTGAAGGTTGGCAACGGTACCGAAGGCTACCGCAACACAAACATGACCGACTTTGCGGTTGGCAACAATACGCTGCTGGAACACCTGAATTTGCAGAATGTGCCAAACCTGAAGAAATCCATCAGCTTGGCGGGATGTGTAAACCTGATCGATTTTTATGCCGGCGGCAGCGGTATTACCGGTGTGGCATTTGCCAAGGGCGGCAAGATTGAAAAGGCTGAACTGCCTGCGATTGCAAGCCTAACGGCACAGAACCTGAACCACCTGACCAATTTGAAGATTGACGGCTATGAGAACCTGACCACACTGGTTGTGGAAAGCTGCCCGACCATTGACTTGAAAGCTATGTTGGAAAAATGCACAGGTTTGAACCGCGTGCGCCTGACTGGCCTTGATTGGGAATGCGAGGATACAGCGCTGCTTGACCGGCTGTACACGATGACCGGCCTGGATGAGAACGGCTATAATACCGAGCACTCTGTACTGGAGGGCAAGGTACATGTGCCCATTATGCGTGAAAAGAAGCTGGCAGAGTTTAATGCACAGTGGCCGGATTTGAAGATCAGCTACAACACGCTGGTGGAACAGTTTACCTGGACCTTTGTGAATGATGATAACGAACACACAGTTTTGGATGTGCAGTACATTGACAAGGGTGGTAAGGCTGTTGACCCTGTGACCCGTGCGGAGAAGCCGATCCCGAAGCCGACCAAGAAGAGTACGGTGAGCACTGACTTTACCTATGCTGGATGGGACACAAAGTTTGTTACAGTATTTACCAACCAGACCGTAACGGCCAAATATACCGAGAGTGTGCGGAAGTATACCGTGCGCTACCTAAACAATGGTGCGGAGAAGCAGAAAACAGTTGCCCCCTATGGCAGTATGGTGTTGTACGAAGGCGATACCCCGACCTACACGGCGGAGGAAGGTGCCTATAAGTTCTATCTGTTTGACCATTGGGACAAGGGCGGATATGTGAACGGAGACAAGGACATCAATGCGGTATATGACAGCTGCGAATATACCTCTGGCTATTTTGACGGCAAAGAGATTGGCAGTTTGCGCCCGGTTGAGATTTACGCAATGAAAAAGGTTGGTGTGGAGAATAAGGTGGTTAGCCCCAAGGACGCTGTGACCATTACGATGGGCAACGACTTTAGCTACTCTGACATTGAAGAGAAGGTTTTGATTAACGAGAAAAAGATCTTTGATGGCACCAACTATGTGGACACCGGTGTGCAGCTGTTGAAGGAAGACCGGGACTGGGTGTTGGCGGTAGATTACCGGATGACCACAACCGATACGGCCAATGCTGTGCTGATGCAGTGTTTTGAAACCAACGGTATGAACGGCATCCGCATTTGGAACAATAATGGAGCCAAGATCAGTTGGGGCACCGAAAGCGCAACAGCTGCCACAGTTGGAACCCGTGACATGGTGGTGATGCGCCACAAGAAGGGCGAAAACAACCTGCATGTGTATACGGCCAACATTTACGGTGACGACATTGTTTACACCGAGATTAACCGTGGACGAATTACACAGACCAATGCAACGCTGGTGTTTGGTTGCGCCAAGGCAGATGACGGGGAATATGAACGGTTTGCCAAGGGTGATGTGTACTGGGCGAAAGTTTGGTATGCAGACCTGGGCGACAATGCCTGCCGGAAGCTGGCTGCATGGCCGCATGAAACCCGCGAATTTGAGATGTGCGGATTTAAGCAGTATTATTTAAGCGATAACACAAATAAGCGCTGCGCAATGACGTTTTTGGCGAAAAATACGCTGGCACGCAAGATGCCGATCACCAGCAGCTATTACAACAATGGCGGTTGGCCCGCAGCAACGCTGCGCACCTACCTGGACAAGCGGCTGCCGAATGCCTTGCCGATTGGATGGCAGCAGTTGATCCAGCAGGTAAAAGTGACATCCAGTGCGGGCGGAACATCCAAGGAAATTGTGACAGCGGATTGTTACTTCTTTATACCGGCTGCATATGAGCTGAACCCCAGCATGAACAGTGAGCCGTATATTTATGAAGGTACAACGATCAGTTACATGACGGATAATCAGAGCCGGATCTGCTATGACGATGATGGCGCGGCCACCACTTATTGGACACGCAGCCCGAATGTTCAGTATGCAGATTACTTTTTGCAGGTTGCGGCAGACGGCCAGATTTACAGCTATGTTACCCCGAATGAGCAGCATGGCGTGCGCGTGATGTTCAGCGTGTAAAGGAGGTTGAGGGACGAAATGTATTACAAGGTGATATATAACGGCCAGGTGATTGATACCCTTGACCACCTGAGTTTTGTGAAATACCAGGCGAAACACGGGATTATGGTGAACTGCACGGCAGATGATGCCGAAGGAATTGTGAGCAGCGATGGGCGCTACATCTGGCATGTGGACGGATACTATAACATTCCGGCGGCAGGATACGACACCGTGCAGCTGGAGGAGATCAGTGTTTACGAATATGACAAGCTGAAAGCCTTGGGGGCCAAAACCCCTGAGGCTATTATTGATGCTTATACCCTGAGCCTGATTGAAGGAGGTGTGCTATGAGTGACTTTGTGGAGAGTTTGCGGCGGTTATATTTGGACCGCCGATTAAAAGAAGCGACCCTAAATGCGCTGTGGCACAAGGGCAAAATCAGCCGCAATGAGTTTGACTACATTGTGGGCGGAAAGGAGACGAGCAATGTACACGATTCTGATTAACGAGGACAATACCCTGACCGCCAGTGTGGTGGAGCGCGTGATGCAGCAGAGCAAGCTGGTAGACACCTTGCATTTTTTGGCTGACCCGGAATATAAGGGCAAAGACATGCGCGACTATGTAGTGATGCTGGAATACCGGTTGCCGGTGAGCAAGAAATACCGCACCGAGTTTTTGACGCTGAGTGACGAGCTGTATAAAAACAAACTGGAATATAAGCTGCCCTTTGACACAGCGCTGACCAGTGAGGCCGGTGTGATTGAGTTCCAGCTGACATTTGGCAACATTGAGATGGATGCTGAAGGCAGGACCACCCAGTACATCCGCAAGGTTGGACCGGGCGAAATTAAAATTGTTGATGTTTACGACTGGGCGGCCACGATCCCGGACGAAGCACTGAATGCTTTGGACCAGCGGATTATTGCGATGCAGGCTATGCTGAAGGCCATGATTGATAAGAACAACACCATGATGAACAGCAAGGCCGACAACCTGAGCTACAAGAATGACATGCTGCAGCTGACCGCCAACGGAAGCCCGATTGGCAATGCGGTAGAGATCAAGAGCGGCGGCGGTTCCGGTAGCGGCGGTGATGGTACAACTGATGGAAATATGCGGGTGGTTGAGTTTTAAGGCTTGGCCGCCTGCGTTTTTTCTATATAGCGACAAATGGAGAAAGGAGTTGGGAGAATGGCAACCACAAGCAAGTTGGGCTATGGTAACGCGGAAAATCTGGATACAGCAATTACGAATGGAATTATTGACGAGAAGGACCTGGTTATTACCAAGGACACATCGGAGTTTTATTACATCCGTGACGATAAGAGCAAACAGGCGATCCGCCCCCGTACCCGTGTTTTTGACAGCAACGGGCAAGCCAATGAGCAGCTGAACAACAGCAGCGACACTTATGCCGGACAGACCGTAATGATTAAAAACACCGAGGGCAAGTACGAGCCGTGGATTGTACAGCTGTTGGACACCGGGAAGTTTGCTGTTGAGCCGTTCAGCACTGCAAGCACTGGATTTGTTTGGCAGGAATTTTAACCGACAAAAACAACATGAAATTTAAGGAGAGATAATTATGGCAGAAGTAAAATTTAATTATGGCACCAAAGCTAACTTTGAAGCCCTGGAGGTAAAGGACAACGACACCCTGTATTTTTTGACTGACACTTTGCAGATTTTTAAGGGCGCAGTTGAATACACCAAGAGCTGCAAGCTGGTGAGCACCCTGCCTGCTTCCGGCCAGGTGCAGGGCGTTGTTTATGTGCGCACCAACGACTTTACCCTGCATGTGTTCAATGGCACCAGCTATATCCAGCTGAACAAGGCCACCGTAACTGAGATCCCGGCTGCCAGCGCCAGCGATGACAATGTGCCGACCACCAAGGCTGTTGCCGACTACGTTGATGCCAAGATTGCGGGCGTTGTTGGCGGCAAGGGTGTGTTTGTTACCGATGTTACCTACAATGAGGGCGTGCTGAGTGTTGCCAAGGGCGGCGACCCCGTTACTACCACCCTGACTGGCGTTGTGCATGCACCGACTTATGACGCAAGCACCCGCACCATCAAGCTGCCGGTATTTGGCGGCGACGAACTGACCATTGCGCTGGGCAAGGATCTGGTTGTGACCAGCGGTACTTATAATGCCAAGGACAAAAACATTGAGCTGACCATTACCAGCGGCGATGTGATCAAGATCCCGGTTGGCAGCCTGATTGATATTTACACCGGTCTGGCAACTTCCACCGCTGAGGTTACTGTTTCTACTGACAATAAGATCAGTGTAAAGGTGAAAGTGAGCGCCAAGGCTGACAACTCCATTACCCTGGAGGAAGACGGCCTGTATGTTGCTGTGCCTGATGCTTATACCAAGGCCGAAGCTGACAAAAAGATCAAGGCTGTGCAGACCGCCCTGGATACGCACGCTGCGAATGCCGACATCCATGTGACCAAGGAACAGAAGGCCACCTGGGATGCCAAGGTGAGCACTGAACAGCTGGCTGCCGCCAAGAGCGAGGCCATTGGTGCTGCCGCTACTGACGCAACCGCCAAGGCTAATGCTGCCCGTGATGCCGCCAAGGCGTATGCTGACGGCCTGAATACTGCCATGGATACCCGCGTGAAGGTTGTTGAGGGCGCTATTACCTGGAAGACCATTGGCTGAGACGGCCAAGCGGTTAGTTATTTCAAGTTGACATAAAAAATAGCCTTCGCTGCAGGGCCAGTGTTTTGCGAATAGGAGAACATGCACTGTGCAGCGAAGGTTTTATATTGTATTGACAAACAACAATGTTGAATATATAATAATAGTAGAACTAAGGCACCGACATAGACGGTCGCGCCTCAGTTTATAGTTTATGTATGACAGTTAAACTATCATAGCAAAAAACCGTTCTGTGGGCGACAGGGCGGTTTTACTTTTTATTACCACGAAAAAACGTGATAACTGCTACGACAGTTTGTACCCCAGTGAACACAACGCCAATAATGACGATGGTATCAACAAAGGATAGATCTGGCATAAGCATCACCTCCTGGCAAAAATGAATTTACCGGAAGGCAAAGTAGGGGCACTCCACAATACCTTGCGGCAGATGGGAGGCTTGACCGCCTATTACGTCTATGAGGAAGATATGGCAAAAAGGAATAAACGTTGGTGCCTTAGTTCTGCTATTATTATACTGTCAATGCAAAATTTGTCAAATTAAATACTGAATCGAAACCGCTTATCTGTACGCAGGTAGGCGGTTTTTTTATTGTTACAAAAAGGAGTTTTACGATGTCAAAACTTTCTTTATGCGAGATCCAACAGTCGCAGCTGGATAAAACTCCTATTGTGGATGGACAGCTGGTATGCTGCTTGGATACGGGAAACACTTACCGGGACACAGCCGGTGGGCGAGTTCGGATTGGAAGCGATCTGGAACGCGTAAGTGAGCTGCCATTGGCCCCGCTGGCCGGGAAGATTTATTACCTGCCGCCCGGAGATTTATATATTTATAACTCTGGTTGGGTAATGCTGAATACCGACACTTGGCGCGGCATCCAAAACAATTTGACCAGCGACAGTACGACCGACAGTTTGAGCGCAGCGCAGGGCAAAGCGCTGAAAACCCTGGTGGATGGCAAGGCGGCTATGGGACATACCCATACTTGGGACAGCGTAACAGGTAAGCCGAGCACCTTTACGCCGAGCAGCCATACGCACGGGGTGATTAAAAATTTAAGTGTAAGCGGTACAACCATTACTTATACAAAGGACGACAACACGACCGGGACGATTACGACCCAGGATACCAACACGACTTATGGCACTTTTAAGGGAGCGACCACAAGCGAAGCAGGCAGTACCGGCTTGGTGATTGCGCCGGTGGCGGGCAATGCGAACCGTTACCTGCGCAGTGACGGAACCTGGGCTGTACCCCCGGATACGAATACAACCTATGGCGTGTTTGCGAAAGCGACCGCTGATGCGGCGGGCAGTACAGGACTTGTTCCGGCACCGGCCAAAGGCCAACAGACATATTACTTGCGTGGAGACGGGACCTGGGCTGTGCCGGCAAATACATGGCGAGGAATCCAGGACAACTTGACTTCGACTTCGATCACAGATAGCTTGAGTGCAAACCAGGGCAAGGTATTGAAAGGTTTGATTGATGGTAAGGCGGCAAGCGGCCACACCCACAATTATGCTGGGTCCAGCAGTGCAGGCGGTTCAGCAACAAGCGCCAACAAGGTGAATGCAGCTTTAACGATTAACCTGAACGGGACAAGCCAGGGTGCATGGGATGGCAGCAGTGCGAAATTTATCAGCATTACGGCAGCCAGTGTTGGCGCAACAAGTGTGACAATTAGCAGGTGGTGATTTTTTATATGGGAGTTTATTTAGGAAGTACGCAGGTGGATATGCAGGGAGGTTTTGTGACTGGTGGTGCCAGTGGGGCGAGTTTGCAGAGCAAGACAGTCAGCCCCAGTGAGAGCGCACAGACGATCAAGGCCGACTATGGCTATGACGGTTTGAGTCAGGTTACAGTAAATGCAGTATCGAGAACTTATGTGGGAAGCGGCGTAACGAAAAAGAGTGCTGCGACTTATATTCCGGGAACGAGTGACCAGAACATTGCATCCGGCCAGTATTTGAATGGAACCCAGACGATTAAGGGTGACAGCAATTTGACCGCCGGTAACATTAAAAGTGGTGTGAGTATTTTTAATGTGACAGGCAGTTATGCTGGGAGCAGCAGTTCTGGCGGCACGGATACCAGCGATGCGACCGCGACCGCCGCCAACATCCTGAGCGGCAAAACGGCGTATGTGAACGGCAGCAAACTGACCGGCACCATGACCAACAACGGGGCGGTGAGCAAGACCATGACCGCAAACGGTAGCTATACAATCCCAGCGGGCTACCACAACGGCAGCGGCAAGGTGACGGTGAATGTATCGTCAAGCAGCGGCAGCAGCAATAACAACATTGAGGCATATGCCATTACGAACACCAACCCCAGCGTTAGTTTTAAGCGCACTGACGGGGCAATCAAAATTTGGGGCTACGGCACCATGACCAGTTCCAGCGGTTGGGGCGGGCAGACTACGAGCCTGATCGCGTTTGAGGGCGATAGATACTACAAAAGCGCCAGCTGGGGCAGCCCAAGCAGCACCAGTTTGAGCCTAAGCATCAGCAACGGCAAACTGACTGGGCTGCCGAGCGAATTATCCGCAATCAGTGCGATTGTAACGAGAGGTATATGATTATGGCAACTAATACAAAGCTGGACAGTTTGGTAATTAACTACCTGACACAAAGCCAATATGATACGGCTAAAACAAATGGAAAACTGAACGCAAACCAGATTTATATGACACCAGCAAGTAGTGGATCAACTTATACACTGCCGACCGCGACAAGTTCTACCTTGGGTGGAGTGAAGATTGGCGATAATATTACGATTGATGGCGGAAAGATCAGCTTGACAAAGGCAAATGTAACGAACAGCCTTATGGACGGACGTGGAAATGTTATCCTGGGAGAAAATTCTATTGACACAGTTTCTGCTGGTGCCGGAGCTGATTATGGGCCATCTCACTCTTTGATTGTTGGCACCGGAAACAAAGTTACTGGATTAAAAGGTGGAAATAATTATGTTACTACATATTACGACGGATTAAATAGTGGCTTTGTTGGAGGGAATCATTGCGTCTCGACTTATGCTATTTTGTCTAACAATTCTCCGACAAGTAATGTTTTAATTTTTGGTAATGGTACATCTTCCGCTAGAAGCAATAGCTTCCGTATTGATTATGGTGGTAAGGCTTACGGTGGAACCTATTCTTCTTCCGGCGCTGACTATGCGGAAATGTTTGAGTGGCAGGACGGGAACCCTGATGGAGAAGATCGACGTGGCATGTTTGTGACGCTGGATGGGAAATACATTCGACTGGCAAACAGCAAAGATACTTATATTTTGGGTATTGTATCCGGTAACCCGACTGTGCTGGGCGATACTGCTGAGGACCAGTGGGCTGATATGTACGAGCGTGACATTTTTGGAGCACTGAAGTATGACAGCACCACAGAGAACGGCCTGGTGTTGAACCCGAACTATGATAATGACAAACAGTATATTGCCCGCGGACAGCGCAAAGAATGGGATGCTGTTGGCCTGATGGGGAAGCTGGTTGTGGTGGACGACGGCACCTGCGAAGTAAACGGATTTTGTGCTGCCAATGATAATGGCATTGGAACGAAAGCAGAAACCGGATACCGTGTGATGGAACGGCTGGATAAAAACCACATCCGAGTATTTGTGAAATGAGGTAAGAAGTATACAATATGGCGACAAATACAAAGTTGGACAGTTTAGTAATCAATTATCTAACACAGAGCCAGTATGACCATGCCAAAAGTGCAGGCACTTTGAATGCAAACCAGATTTACATGACGCCTGCAAGTAGCGGATCGACTTATACGCTGCCTGCGGCGACAGGTTCTACGCTGGGTGGTGTAAAGATTGGCAGCAATATTACAGTGAGCAGTGGCACAATCAGCATTAGTAAGACTAACGTGACAAATGCACTGGGTTATACACCACCTACGACTGATACCAAGTACACACTGCCAACCGCGAGTGCTTGGACTTTGGGTGGTGTAAAAATTGGGAGTAACATTACGGAGAATTCCGGCACGATTAGCTTAACCAAGGCGAATGTAACAAATGCTTTGGGGTATACACCGCCGACAACCGACACCAAGTACACACTGCCGACAGGTAATGCTTCAACTTTGGGCGGTGTGAAATTGAGTGATTCGACCAGTTCAACGAGTTCGACCAGTGGTGGTGTTGCGGCAACACCGGCAGCGGTGAAAGCGGCATATGATGCGTGTACAGAATGGGTGTCTTTAACTGCCTCAAGTGTATATACTGTAAAATCTAGTATTACTATGTGGGCAAATACAGAAAAAGCACATCGCCGTGGACGAAGAGTCTATTTGACTTTTCAGTGTATGGGGCCTGCAACAAGTGACGCGGCTGGCTTTATTCAAATTGGAACAGTTCAGTCTGCCTATAGACCGAAAGTTAATACTTATTGTCCTTTTGGATTAAATGTAACAACGTCTGGCCAGATTTTTGGACCTGCTGTTTGCATTATTAAAACCACAGGAGAGATTCAGGTTTATACTGGTAAAAATAATGCAACTTTTGGTAATAACAGTTATGGTTGGACGACAAATAACCCAAATACCATTTCGTGGGATTATTAACTAAGCTGAAATAACCGTGAAGCAAAATTACTTTACAACACGATGGAACGTTAAAAGGAGGCTGATGGAAGATGCGGCTGAAGAATGGAGAGGTGTGTTTTGGGTGGCCGTTGGCGCAGCATGTGATTACGGCTGGCTGGAAATATAACAGTGGGGCGCTACACAGGGCAATCGACTTCCGCGCTTTGGTGGGAACACCGGTGTTTGCGGCGGAAGATGGAACGGTGCGCGTGGTTTACCATTGGAATGGGAGAGTGACCCAGGGCGACACCAACAGTTATGGCAATATGGTGAAGATTGAGCATATGGCGTATAAAGGCGGCAAGCTGGAAACGTTGTATGCTCATTTGAATTCTATCACAGTAAAGGTTGGACAGAAGGTGAAAACCGGCGAAGTGATTGGCTACAGCGGCCAGACCGGCAACTGTTTTGGTGCCCATTTGCACTTTGAGGTGCGCTGGAAAGGTGTGCGCGAGAACCCGCTATGCTGGTTGGATGATGACTTTAAGCCGGCCAGCCGCGGTGTGATTTTGTGGGCCAATGCAAACCAGCACAGTGTACAGGTGGACAAGCAGGAAGCGGCTGAGGAGCCGAAGGTTGAACCGGCAGTGAAAAAGACTGTGACAAAAGCCATTACCCTGAACAACGGCAAATGGAATGTGCGCAAGGGTGCCGGAATGCAGTACCAGTCCATTGGGGTGATCAGCAGCCCGGATGCCAAGACCGGAAAGCCTGTTTGCATTGGGTATGAGACGGTTGTGAACGGCTGGTTCAAAACGGTTTATGGTTATATCAGCCAAAAAGCGGTGAAGAGCCATACCTGAGTGCAGCCAAAGCAGGTGATTTTTATGAAGGAAAACTGGAGCCTGATGAGGTTCAGCAAAAAGATTATTGTTTTTACGATGGGCGCAACGATTGTTTACGCGATTGTATACATGATCCTGTGTTTTAGGACCGGACAGTTACCGGAATCGTCTTTTAACATTGGGCTGTTTGCAGCAATGAGTGCAGAGAATTTGTGTAACGCCTGGATTAAGGTGAGGGAAAAAGTAGCGGAAGAAGAAAAAACAGAGGGTGACAATACGCCCCCTGGTGATGAGATTTTTACGCCGATTGATGAGACAAGTGACACGGAAGAGATTGGAGGTTAGGTATGGAACAGGGAATTGTATATATTGTGATGGGCCTGGTTTGCGTGGTTGCTTTTATGGTCGGCAAATATGTGTTGCCGAACGCCCAGGAGACAGTAAACAAGGCACTGAACCTGTTGAGCGGCTACCCTCTGTTGATGCAGTGGGGGTTAAGCGCCTGTAAATATATCAAGCAATATTTTAACGATATTTCCGGCGAGGAAAAGAACAAGCGTGCCGCAGAACTGATTATGGAAGTGGCCAAGCAGGCCGGCGTTACCATTACAGAGGAGCAGGCGCGTGCGATTGCCCAGGCGGCTTACGAGCAGATGAAAGCGGGTGAAGCTGCTGCCGGAGAGAAGGTGAACGCAGATGCCTAACCCGGTATTTGCATTTACGGCGCAGGACATACTGATGCTGGTGCTTTCAGCTTGTGCGGCGGTGGTTAGTATTTCGAATGCGATTGCCCAGGGGGTTAAGTTCAACAACTTTTTGAAAAAGCCAAACAGAGATCAGGATGCCCGGATGGACAAGATTGAAGAGCGGCTGAAAACGGTAGAAGGGCGCTGCGACACGTTTGACAAACAGTTGGAGGGTGTGAAGAAGCACCTGAATAGCCTGGATGAAAGCATTAACATGCTGCTGCGGGCAGAATTTGCACAGCTGGGGCACAACCTGAACGGCGACAATGTGGAGCAGATGCAGCGAGCATTTGATGATATACAGGAGTTTTTATTTAAGCGTTAAGGTTGATAGCTTGCTACCCATGGTATATAATACAAGTAGAGGATTGAAGCTCTTAATAAGCGAACACCTCAGTTAGTTACAAATGAACCAAATACATCTTGGACAATGTACCCAGTTCAAATGAGGCCGCCTAAGTGTCAGTTAGGTAGCCTCATTTCTTTTTATGACCAAAATAAATGGCCACAAAAACGCCAGCCCATGTACGCTATGGCAAAACATTACGCTATTATACAAACAGGAATAGGGAGTCCCTTTGGTTTTGAAACCTTGGGTGCTCCCTATTTTTTAGCAGGTTGGAAGTATCAATACAGTACGGGCACGAAGAATTAGCTTGGTAATTTCCAAAAACGGATACATGGTGGCGTTTTGGAAGTTGTTTGCTTTTGGACCATCATCACCATAGACTGCTGTGGTTAGTTGATTATAGAAAATACCCATTGCAAAAACTTGTTCTGTAGTTAAAGCCATAAGAAAGCCTCCTATCTGCATGACGTTTAATGTCGTTCCTTTTGTTATGTGATACGACGTTTTATGTCATATGTCAAGGAGGTTTTGAAGATTATTTGAGTTGCTCCCTTCTCCATATTTCGCTAAACTGAACTTTAGCGAAGTTGTGTATATATGGATTTTGTTTAGGACTTCGCTTCCACCCTATCGGATTGATTATTGTTGTATTGGCGGCATGACGGGTGTATACTTTTTGGTGTATAGTCCCATGGTGCGCATGACTAGCTTGCCGACTGACATGAACGGTTTATGAATTGATAGATGATACATGCGACAAGATTGAATCCGGCCGGCGCTGGCTGCTGCAGCTATTACGAGTTTGTTTTACGCCGAAAACTGCAAAAAATCAAACCCTCTCCCATGCTGCCGATTGATGGGCAGAGCATTTAGGGTTGAACTACGAGTTTCTTTTACGGTGAAAAAGCGCAAAAAATACCGATTGTAATAAAGTCAGGACGGTATGGACGGGCGGCGCATGGCAGAACTTGAAGTTGATTTATGACCACCCATAGCCAGAATTACGAGTTTGTTTGACCAATAGATTGAAAAAATATGGTTCGGACGGCCAGATATGGATGGTTGATGCAGCGGTTTGAGCTACGAGTTTTTTTGATTTGAAAAGGCGTAAAAAATCAGGGACGGGACCACTCCCCTACCCTATCCGTTTGGCTTAAAACTACGAGTTTGTTTGACGAAAAGCGCAGGAAACAAAAAATTTAACGTGAATTACGAGATTGTTTGATGCGAACTGCGAGATTTTTTGACGGCAATTACGAGATTGTTTGACAGCGAAAAGCAGGATTTTGCGTAAAAGAAACTCGTAGCAGAAATAAAAGAAACTCGTAGCCAGTATAAAAGAAACTCGTATGTAGAATAAAAGAACCTCGCAGCTCGTGTAAAAGAAACTCGCAATATACCTTATATAATATAAATATAAAATATAAATAATAAATAATAATAAGCGCAAAAAATTTTACTACGAGTTTTGTTTTGAAGAAAAGCGCAAAAAAATTTTAGCTTGACAAGCGAATAAAAATAGGATATGATACAGATATAATGCGTTAGGTATACCCACCTGTGCGATGCGATACATACACTGTGATTTGGAGGTTGAGCTTGACATGGCGGACAGGCTATGCGGGCGAACAGAATGATGAAAGACCAAAAAGTAAACCGTGCAGGCACAGGAACGGCGATTACCGGAGAGGTGATGACGGACGAAGAGGTTAAGGCGAAAAAGGAGCAGGAAAAGAAGACCGGCTCCCCTTTTGCCGTTGGCTCTTACATCACTAAGAGCAATGACCTGATCCAGAAGACCAAGTATTCACTGCCGCGCAACGAGCAGAAAATTTTGTTCATGCTGCTTTCCAAAATCGACCAGAAAAATGACACGGATGCTTCGAAGTATTACACGATTACGTTCAGCGACTTTTCAAAGCTGACAGGTGTGAATGCGGAAAAGCCGGCCTATGTGGCATATTTGCAGCACACGATTGAAAATTTGGAGAACCGGACATTTTGGGTACCGATTGCCCCGACCAAGTACAAGAGCATGAGCTGGGTACGCAAAGGTTCGATTATTGATACTGAGGGCAAAACCATCAGTATGCGGTTCAACGAGGACATTTGGAAAGACATTGCCCAACTGACAAGCAATTACACGTCTTACAGCATTGAATACCTGCTGATGATGCAGAGCACCTATTCTATGCGTGTGTATGAAATTATTTTATCTTATGATAACGGCAACCGGGACTACGAATACGCAAATGGACTGGTGTTTGAGCCGGTGACGGACGAGGTGCTGGGGATGTTCCCCGCCAAGCGGAACCAGCTGCGCGGATACAAGTACAAAAAGTTTGGCATTGATGATTTCAAAAACCTGCTGTCTGTACCGACCAAAGAAGAGCGCGGTATGAACCGCAAAAAGTCCGATGTGGATAACAAGTATGACCGCGAAAAACCGTTGACAGAAAAGTACCCAAATTTTTCAGACTTTGAACGCAATGTTTTGAAGCTGGTGAAAAATGAGATCAACGAGATGACAGACCTGTGGTTTGATTATGAGCCGGTACGAACCAAAGGCGTGCGGAAATACACCCATCTGTATATCTTTATCAAGTACAAATCACGCAAAGAGATGGAGAAGGTACGGGCGTTTTTGAGCGCGAACCAGCGCAGCGACCAGGAGGTGGCACGCAAACAAAAGGCGAAGAAACAAGCTGTGTTTGTGGCTGAAACCGGAGAGGTCTCTCCCCTGCCCCCGGCTGTGATGGGAATGACGTTCCGCAAGGCGCGGGGCGAGATAGAAGACCGGGCTGGCTATGCGGGCTACAAGAAGGAGCTGACCGTAGAAGAGCGGAATGTTTTGGTAAATGTGTTTACTTATGCGGCCAAGATATTGACCAACCAGAACAAGCAGGGCCAGGCTGAAGAGACACTGGAAGCGCTGAACGGAATCATCCAGAATAACCACGGGCTGAAAAGCTGGACGTTGGGTGAACTGGAGAAGTTTAGCGTGATGCTGAGGCAGGATGTGGAAAAGAAATCTGCGCAGTATTACCGCACGGTGGTGTACAGCGACATTGTAGAAAATTCCGCCACGATTATTGAAAGCGGAAAACGGCGGATGGGACAGGATGGTAAAGAGCCGATGTTCCGGCTGGATGAAACAACATTTGAAGAATAACCAGGGGAGCTGCTGACGAGGTGGCTCCCCTATTTTTAACTTTGTTACAGCAACAGGAACTTTTGAGTTTGACAGATGCTCTACCCCGTTGACATTGCTATGAAGTGTGATATAATCAAATTAAACAGCAACAGGAACTTTTGAGTTTGACAAGTGAGGGTTAGCTATGGCAGCAAAAATTATTACGATTGCGATTGAAAAAGGCGGCTCTGGTAAGACGGTTACGGCTTCTAACCTTGCTTACTTAATGGGAGATGAAGGGAAAAAGGTTTTGTGCGTAGATACCGACCCGCAGGGCAACCTGACCTTTGCATTGAGCGGCGGCAATACGATTACAAGCAATGCTTATTCCCGCAAAGCGCTATACGATATGTTTGACGGGTTCAAGTACACCACCACGAAAGAGTATATTGTGGGGACAGAGTATGAGAATGTTGATATGATCCCGGCAAGCAGCCAGACACCGCGGATCAACAAGCGGTTGTCGGACCTGTTGGCTGATGCGCAGCAGTATGATGTGGGCGACCCAAGACGGTTGGAATCTACGGCCGACTTTTTGCTATACTTTTTGGACCAGGTGCGGGAGAACTATGATTATATCATTGTGGATACCCAGCCGACCCGTGACAGTATGATCCTTTCAAACGCATTGGTGGCAGCGGATTATGTATTGATCCCGATGATGTGCGATTCGTTTTCTGAGGATTCGGCATTTAGAACTTATTCCATTTGCAATGAGCTGCGCAAGAACCCAAAGACGAACCTGAAAGGAATCGGCGTGATTTTGACCATGGTGGACAAGGGTGCGGCCACGAGAGAGACGCGGGAAGAATGCCAGAGAGTGCTTGGCCCTACCCTGTTCAAGACTGAGATACCCAGCGCTTTGGCCGTGAAGACATCGGTGAGAAGATGTGTGCCGGTATGTTATTCTGCCAAAACACAACCGATTGGCAAGAGCTATGTGGCGGCTTATAAAGAGCTGAAACAGCGGCTTGAAAAACTGGATAAGGAGGAAAAGTGAGATGGGTTTGAAATCAAAGCCGAAGAAAGGCAATGAAAAGAAACTGAACATTCCTACCAGCAGTGCAGCAAAAGAAGTGAACGATAACGATGCCGGCCGTGCCTTGGTTGGAAAGATTGTTGGCAATAAGACCATTGAGTTTGAAAATAAGGATATCAGCCTGGCAGACATCCGGCTGAACCCGGACAACGAGATTTTCCGCCAGAATGACAACGGAGAAGATATTGAAATATTAGCCGAAGACATTAAGCGCAATGGCCTGCTGCACAACCTGGTCGTGTTCCCGGAGCAGGAAGATGGTAAGACGGTGTATGTTTTGCTTTCTGGCGAGCGGAGATACCGAGCATTGATGCTGCTGCAGGAACAGGACGCGACATGGAATGTGGCCAAGAACTGTAATGTAGTTACCACTCCCCTATCCCACAATGAAAAGAAAGTTATTTTGTACAGCGCTAACCTGCAGGTGCGCGGTGGTTTTGGGGATGAAATGATCCGGCGCAAGGCATCAGCTGAATTTATTGAGTGTTTACAAGAAGAACCATATAACATGAACCAGGCCGAGGCCAAGAAAGCCTTGAAAGAAATCAGTGCCGCAAGTGGGAAAATGATTGATAGAGATTTGCGCCTGGAAAACGAGCTGAATAAAGGACTGCTGAAACTGCTGGATGACAAAAAGCTGAAACGCTCAGAATGCGACAGATTGATCAAATTTGAAGAGAAACAGCAACAGGAACTTTTGAGTTTGTACAATAGATTGTTTGCGATTAACTGTGTGAACGAAGAAGACCGAGACAGAATCCGCAATGATACCCAGCAGGGATTGGACGATGCCTGGAACGGAGACTCGACAGAAGAACGCGAGGAGAGGCTGGAGCGGGTATTACAAAGTTTTGAAACAAGCGTGACCGCACTTGAAACAAAGATGGCGGCCGAAAAGCCTGCTGAAACCGAAAAACAGGCTGCACTTGAACGCGAGATTGAAACTGCCGAGAAGAAAGCCGAAACCAAAACATTTGTTCAGAAAACGTTACAGCCGCTGGCCGGTAAGATTGGCAAGAAGATTGCAACGCCGGCATATAAGAGAGGACTGAAAAAGATGAGCCAGGAGCAGCGGGCAGAAGACATTAAGACGCTGACAGAGCTGATTGAAAAAGCTGCGAAGCTGAAAGAGCTGCTGGAGACGGTTAAGTAATGGCAAAGGAAGTAAAAATCAACCTGCGGCTGAGTATGCGTGTACGCGAGGTGCTGAACGACGAGGCCGAGGTTGAAGATACCCGCATTGGAACCGTGACAAACCGGCTATTGCAGGAAGAGCTTGGCAGGATGATGGCGGTGGGTGCCGACCGCTGCGTGATGAAAGATACCAAAGAATACCGGGCTTTGATGCCGCACCTGGAAGGAAGCTATGTGCTGCCGACAGAACTGGAAATCAACCGGCACATTACAACGCGGCTGGATGACAAGAACTACCCGCAGGTTTCTTTGTACTTTACAAAAGAGCAGGCAGAGTTCATGGCCGGACTGGTGAAAAAGCAGAGGATACGAGGAACCCTTTACTATGACGGCAGTGTGAAATCTTACCGGTATGTGATTGTGGGGATGCTGTTGAAGAACCCGTTGTTAGCTGATTTTGGCCTGAACTAAAAAGATAGCCCCCGTCCGCTGGGTGACAGTGGATAGGGGCTTTGTTGTTTTATTCGCTGACTTTTACTGCAAAGTTTTTAAGCTTTTGATAACAGTCAATGTAGAGTTCCTGCTTATCGCCGTTATAGGTAACTTCGTAATACAGGCCGTCTTTGACAGGGGTGGTGAAAAGACCTTTATTGTTTTGAAGAGTTTTGCACGACCAGACGGTGTAGATATCATCCGGTGACAGATAGACACCAGTTACATCAGCGTTATCATTGAAGTAGCGGGAGATGGCGGTGCAGGCGGCCAGTTCAAATTCTTTAGGATTCATGGGCGGTACCTCCGGTAGAATTACAGGTCATATCAGGCGGCGCTTTCCAGGCTATATCAAGCGGCGCTTTCCAGGGGGTTGGAGTAGGGACAAACGGCATATTATCAATCGGCTTAGGGTTTGGCGTTACCGGCAGAACTGTTTCGCCCTGTTCGGTTGTGATGGTGCGTTTGATGAGATGGCCGGCATCATCAAATTCTTCTGTAAAGGTAAAGATTGTTTTACTCAACTTTCCAGCCTCCTTCCTTATCCCAGGCAATGAGCTGGTTAAGAGTTTTGGGGGTATAATCATGCAGCATACAGCCAACGTTGATGATGTTGCCCTTGTTGCTGGCGATACCGACCGCGTTATCGCGCAGTTCTGCTTTCCACTTGGCGAGATAAGTATTCTCACGGGTGTTATGGACGTGGCCGCAGAGCATATAGCAATCCGGCGAATAGGAGTGGTTGTAGAACATGACAGGGTAGTGGCAAAGAATAAGTTTGTATTTGCCGGCTGTGAGTTCGTCATAGCCCTTGATGGAAGAAAAGTAGTGCATCATTTCCGGCGAGATTTTATCGTGGTTGCCCTTGATGAGATGGATATGGCCATTGAGCTGCTCAAGGATCATAGGAGCTTCGGACGGGTCCCAGAACATATCGCCAAGGACATAAACGTTATCGCCCGGAGTGACAACGCTGTTCCAGCGCTTGATAAGCTCCGCGTGCATAGAGGGCAGGTCTTGAAACGGACGGTCATCGAAGCGGATAATGTTACGATGAGAAAAATGAAGGTCAGCAGTAAAGAAATTCATAGCGAAATCACCTCTGATATGATAAGATAAAAGAAAAAGGCAAGGAGTGGTTATGGATGGCAGGACCGACAAGCGTAAGATTTTGCAATGAAATGCTGGAGCTGTGCGGCTACCAGGAGGATGCCCTGAACGAATGGAAACAGCGGATACAAGAAGGGGACAGCTGCACAAGAGAACAATATATCCAGATTGAAAAGGAACAGCAGGAGCTGCGAGAGATCCAGGCAAAAATCACGGACTATTTTAAGGTGCGGTCCAAATTTGACGAGGAGTTTGAAACAGCGTTTGAAATGCCGAAGCGGAGTTTGTTTGGACATGCACAGCCGCGAGTAGTGGTAAGGCGAAGAAAGTAATCAATCCGCCAGGTCGGCTGAAGAGGTAACGAGTTTTGCGATTGCGTCTTGAACGGAGGCTGATTCCTTATCTTTGAAGAAAGAGTCATAATCGAACCAGAGATTGTTGATGATATTGCCGATAATTTTAACGGTGCTGCCCCAGCCCTTGGTAGCGACACGAATGTATTTACCTTTCATGTCTTCCAGACGGGAAACACCGACGACATCCATGATGCGCATGATAGCCTCCATACCGATGGCAGAACCTTCGTAAGAATCTTTTTCATAGCTGTCGGGGTAGACTTTGCCAAGGCAGTAACCGCCGTAAACAACACCCCAGCCGGCAGCTTTGAGAGTAAGATTAAGAGAGAGGCAGCAGTAATCTGTGGATGAAAGAGATACGTTTGTAATCTGAGCGTTCTCAATGGTGTAGCCTTCATCAGTGAGCGTTTGTGCGGTGTATTTCTTCATCAAACGGGGCAAGGATACCCGTGACTTCAGTCATGGGAGGAATTGCCCCTTCACCTTCTTTCTGTAATATAATTTGTTGCGACCTCTAATAGCCGCAATTTTTTGTAGGACGCGCTGTTAGAAACAACAGTGCCGTCCAATTTTTTAAGAGCAAAATACCCAGAGGTGCGTCTGCCTGTAATAAAGCATTCTGTGCCATTATAAGAAACCTTATCCCAAAGACGGTATCCCTTTACCATATATGGTGCCTGGTTTGCTTTGCGTATGCCGCCTTTCAAGATAGTTGCTTTGTGCAGCTGTCTGTTATGGTGGCGTACAGCTTTTGTGTAGTAGCAAGCGTCGCAAGGCACAGCCAACGGGTGCCTGCTTATACAGCGTGCATCGTTTGTATGGCTTTTTGGGATATCATGCTTTTCACGTAAGTACTTTGTGATGTAGCCATAAGTTCCTTGTATAGAAATTTTTAGCTCTTTGCACAAGCGTTCCATAAGTGTTTTGCGCATGATGCCCATAAATGCTGCGTCCTTGAGTGGCTTGCCACGTTTCCTGCCGTTGAGTTTTGCCTTTCCGGCGTGGAGCGCTTTATGGCAATCCTTGCAAAGCGTTACAAGGTTGTTTGGTGCATTTCCCCCTACTTTGCGGCTTTCAAGGTGATGCACATGCAGCTTTACAGCTTTTGTTTTTGTTGAATGTGCATCGCAGCACTGGCAGGTATAATTATCGCGTTTCAATACATACTGTCGTACATTGTACTCATCGTACATTTCACCAAGCTGATAGTCTGTACCTACCGGCAGTGGCTTACTTTCCAGCATTGCTTTTAAGCGCTGTGTGTCAAACTCTGCCGTTTCTACTCTTACAAGTGTAACAGGCAGAATACGGCAAACTCGCTTAATGAGCGTAATGTGTTCTTGAATCTTGACCTCTACAGATGGTGCTAACCAACCCTTATGCTTGCTATGCACTCTGTTACTGAAGCGTGGCGCACGATAACGAGTTTTACGGTTTCGTCTGCTGCGTCTGAAAGCACGGCGTGCAGAAAGCAAATCAACCACATCATTGCGTGGAGTTGCTTCTTCACGATAGAGTTCGTACTTTTCCGTGGTGGCAGATATGCCGATATGTTTGCTGCCTGCATCTATGCCCAAAGTAACAGGCTGTTTGTATCCCGTGCTTCCATACAGGAGTTTGATTGTAAACGGTGTGCGTTTTATAACGCATGCTTTTTTCTGCTTTAACAATAAACGAGCCTTGCATGGAGAACACGGCATCAAAGGCTCGCCGTGCTTGTTAAGTACATACACATATTGCATAATGCCATGCTCCTTTTGATAAATTAGCAGCTAATAAAAAAAGCTGTTCTCTCCTCCGAAGAGGAGTCACTTCCGAAGAAGCTAATCCTTCCCCAAAGTTATAAGCGGTTTAACGCAGCCACACCTGTTGTCTTTACCTCAGATTTCTTTGATATGTTGCCTTAGAGCGCACGGCTAGGATTTACACTATGCGGTAACTATCTATTCGCTTATAACGGGGCGCAACTTAATGCACATAGGGTAGTCAACACACCCTTTCGGGCACAGCTGAAATTACAGACTTATGTTTCCACAAGCCCACGACTTCAGTTGTGGGTTATTGACTGTTTACATCTCCTGTGCAAGTGCGGCGATACGGGAACGGTAGATTTTTTGGAGCTTGACCTCGCCATAGAAATCCTGACCGCGGAAGACCTGGGAGAGGCGGCGCATACCGTTATTATCGCCGGAGTAGATATCGAGATCGACCTGGGCATCATAGTCGCCATCAATGATACAGATGGAATCTTCGCCGATACGCTGAAGAGCAAGCCGCATCATTTCAATATCAAGGTTCTGAGCCTCGGTAATATAGACGGCGCAGTTCATGCCGGTGGTATCAAAGCCGCGCAGGTCCGAGAAGGGGAGAAGTTGGATTTTGTTGGCATCAATATAGCGCTGGAGTTCCATGGTATCGCCGAGTTTAGCGCCGAGCATGTTGCCGATTTGGCTGTCAAGCAGCTTTTCATCGCGGGTGCCGGGGTAAAAGCCAAGGCGGGCAGCGCCGGATGTGGCGCAAGGGTTGGTGAACACGATGATTTTATCAATCTTGTGGGTTTCCAGTAGCTTGAGCATGTGAGCCAGAGCCAGATAGCTTTTGCCAGTACCGGCAGGACCGCACAGCATGGTGATTTGGTTATGCAAAAGGCTGTCAAAGGCGAGCATTTGGTAGATATCTTTCTCCTTGGCCCTGACAGCGCCAAATGCCTGTGTTTTGAAGGGCTTGTAATCCACCGCGACATGTTTACCGTCTGCCCACTTAAACGCCTGTACGGAGCTGTCTGCGGGGCTGTGAGCGATAAGATATTGATTGGGGATAAGGCCGAAGGTATTTCGTTCCGGCTGTTCATAGAGGGCAGCGTATTGCTCATCGGTTGGAGTGACCTCCAGAAAGCCGGTATAGCTTTGGCGGGGGAGAAGATCTTTGGAGGAGCAGACGGGCAGGTGGGCGAGGGAAGAGGCCAGGTGTTTACAACAGAGATCGTCCGTGCAGAAGATCATATCCTGGTTTTGGCTGTATGTTTTCCAGGCCGCATAAATGATGATGGAATCCAGGGTGTTGGGCAATGTGCTGCGAAACGGGCAGGTATCATCGTTCAGATAATCGGTAGCATTGAAGACATGATAAAAGTCGGAATCATGGGTGCTATCGAGATAGTGAGTCATTTGGCGGGCACGATAACGAACGGATTCATCTTTGGCGCGGCTGGTTTTGATGGATTCCAGCTCCAGCAGGGTTTGGACGGAGATAATAAATGGGCGACCGACAACATGTGCGCCCATATTGAGCAGGGCACAGGTATCATAAAAAATAAGCAGAGAGAATTCCCCCTTTGAACGTCTATTGCAGTTAGAAAACCGCTGTGATATACTGAACGCAAGAAATATTTTTTTTGTAGGAGGTTAGTACCATGCCAAGAACTAAAGGAAGCAAGAACAAAGTGAAAGCTGCTGCCAATGACTATGAGGCTTTGATTGCCCAGGCTCAGAAAGAAAAGGAAGAGGCGGAGGTCGAAGTTGCCAAGACCAATGCCAGCATTGAGGAGCTGAAAACAGACCTGCAATCCATGAAAGAAACCTTAAAAATGCAGAAGGCGGATGTGAAGGCCGCGGAGAAAAAGCTGACCAAGCTGGAAGAGAAAAAAGCCAAAGCGGACATTGCTGCTGAGGCGGAAGCAAAGAAGATTCAGGCGCAGGAAATGATCAACCAGCTGCTGGCGAACGGCATGAGTGCTGATGAGATTTTGGAAAAATTAAAGTAATGGGATGGACCGTGTGGGTAGTTGCGCCCTGCACGGTTTTTTTTGTTTGTGAACTGAGGTGCCAGGTTTGAAAAACTACGAAGATAAAGTATTAAAGTTCCTGCTGAATAAAAGAACAACGCCGGCAGATAGGAATATAACATTTGCGGTTGGCGATTATGAAAAATTGCAAAGGATCAGAAACGATTTGATTATTGATGCGATGAACAAGCTACAGGCTGAAGGTTACATTGAGTACAGCCGATTTGGAAATAAAGGGGCACTGAATGTGAAGTTACTGCCCGCGGCCGATACATATTTTGACAAGAAGAAAGCGGAAAAGAAACAGAAGAGAACTGAGACATTTAGGTTTTGGTTCCCGGTGGTTATCTCGTTGATGGCACTGGCGGTTTCTATTTCTGATCATTTTGACTTGTGGTACTATGCTGACCTTATTTTGAGAAGTGGCACACAATGGCTACCACAAGTGCTATGAGAGAAAAGACATCAGGCAGCCACCAGTATCTTTCATAAAAGCTTTTATCTTTAGCGTTTTCATCTGGACCAAATGCGCTTTGAAACCATTCCTTTACGGAACTGAACCAGTTAAAAATTTTATCTGACAGAGTTTGTTTCACATGGATCACCTCACAGCTCCCAGTAAGATTTGACATCTTTACCGATTTCAACTGATAACTTACGAGCAATCAGGCGGGCGTGGTTGTACTGGGCTTTAATACCGTAAAAATAAGAAGCATCCATAAAGGATAGGCTATTTTTGGCAACAGCATCAGCTGTTTGAATGTTCTTATGGTTTTTACGCAAAAGATCGTCCTGATAGAGCTGTAACAGGCGCAGCAGTTCTGATTTTTCTGATAATGTCATAAATAATAAACCCCATACCCACCCGCGCGTTAAGAGCGCAACCTTTAATGTTTTTGTTACTTATTTAGAGCGTTGATTTGATCCATCAGCTCACGAATTTCAGTGGTTTCCTGAACGGGTTCTGCGGATTCCAGAAAGAAAATGCTATGTTCGGTTGTGATGGCAAGCTTGGCATAACCTATATCAAGGATAATTTCAAGCTTTTTAACAAGGCTGGTATGTAAGAAGCCAGACTTGGAAGCGCCGAGGTTGTCTTTGGAGTATTCAAACCAGGCAGGATAGCCGGGGCCAAGGAAAGAAATACCCTTGAAGGTGCTGCCGATGCGGCGAAGGTAATCGTCCTCGGTGCGGGTTATGATACCATCGGGGTATGTAATGTCTGACATAACCCAGGTGGGAGAGATTTTTTCAAGGGCGTTTGGAACAAAAGTAAGATTCATTAAGTGTTGCCTCCGATGAGACCGTGCTCCTGCAGAAAGATGATAAAGTCGTCCATGGATAAGTTTTCTTTGAAGAAATCAAAGTTATAATCCTTGGTGGAACATTCTTTGTACTGCGTTTCAACAGAAACAGGTGCTTTGAAATTTTCTGCCGTAAAAACCCAGTCAAGAGATCCATAAAATTTAACGAGTGATTTATGAAGGAACATTGATTTATCACAGTAACAGTGATTGCTCCATGGATATTTGCAAGAAGCTACAGCATCATAGAATTCATAAAAGGTTCCAAAACTGTCAAGGTGTTTAGTTGGTTCACCCTCTAAAAACAACAAATCACTAGCAAAAATGTCATTTGATCCGTCAGAAATCAATATATACTTCGCAGAATAGAGTTTGTGCATTACTGTTCTCCTGTGCTATTTTAAGATTCAGGAAAGTGTACTTTTGTTACGGCGATGGGGAACTCCTCAATTTCCGATGCCCAAACGCATAATTCTTTGCGCCCAGCGTGTAGCTGTGCCCACACATACGGGAAACCGCCGATGCCATCGAACAGGCTACCGATGGTGGCATTATCCGGCAGGCGGTCAGCGATACCACCGAGAACGTAGTACCACTGCGGCAGGGCGATGGAGTTGCCCAGCGCCTTATATCGGGGCGCATCAGCGGCTTTGTGAGCTTTACCCTTGCTGTCTACCCATTCGCCGAGATCTGTCCATCCATCTGGATAACCCTGCAGGCGCTCACACTCGGTAGGAGTCAGGCGGCGAACAATCCAGCGGATGATTTTTTTTTCAATTACGACAGCAGTATAATCCGTAATTCGGCTGTTGTGGTCACCCGTTATGGTAGGGGATAGCATACCATCGCCGTTGCCGCGTGCGTCATAGCAGACAATATTCGGGTCCTTGTAATCCCGACTGCGGATAGCCGGAGAGCAATCATTGCAGATAACCATGTTTGGCTCTGTGGTGGCGGCGTAACAGTTGATCGTGTTGCCCTGAATACAAAATGTCGGTTCGGCCACAAAAAGCGTCTGATCTTGCAAGGTGGAGAGGGTGGCGCTCTTTTCGGTCTGCACCAACGCACCTTTGCCGCCGCCCTCGCATCCAGAACGGATTTTCAAGGTATAGGCACATGCAGGTTTATTCCCACCACATTCAGCATTAAGAGTTGGCACTAATTCTTCGGCATATCCGATACTTCGTGCCTGCTCACTATTTCCTAACTTGAACGCACAAACATTGTTTACTTCGGCATATACTCCATTTGCTGTTCCAGCGCCATTTTCAACAGCTCCGGCAGTTGCTTGCCCCGGCGTGATGCTCGGCGCAAAATGCCCTCGCAGGCTTTCCGGCTCAAATAATATTTCTCCGGCGCGTTGACCTGTAAGATCGAGGACAAGCGAGATACGCAAACGACGTTGGGGAACACCCCAGTACTGGGCGTCCATGGTTCGCCAAGCAAGGCTCCATCCACTACCTGATACCTCCCCCGCTTTACTCCATTTTGATTTTGGAGGTTCAGGAAGAGAAATGGTTGGTTCTTTGATTCGGATAAGTTCTTCCAGCACAGCGAGGAAATCTTTTCCTTTGTTTGAACTGAATGCTCCGGGTACATTTTCCCAGACTGCATATTTGGGATATTCTCCATTCGTTGCCTCCTGCATTTGTTTAATAATCCTGACGGCTTCCATAAAAAGTCCGCTGCGTTGACCGGCAAGACCGGCGCGTTTTCCTGCGATGCTAAGATCTTGACAGGGCGAACCAAATGTAATTACATCCACTGGTTCGATTTTAGAGCCGTCAATTAAGGTAATATCACCGAGATGTTTCATTAAGTGTTACCTCCTGTAGATCCAAAGCCGCCGTTACCGCGATCTGTATCGGGGAGTTCGGCAACCTGGGTGACGGTGCAGTGGACAACGGGCTGGATGACCAGCTGGGCGATACGATCCCCGATAGCGAACGCCTGAGGTTCATTGCTGTAGTTATGTAAGGCCACGATGATTTCGCCGGTATAGTTTTCATCAATGACACCAACCATATTGGCCGGGGCGAGGCCGGTTTTGGTAGCAAGGCCGCTGCGGGGATAGACAGCGCCGAATGTGCCGTGGGGCAGCTTGATGGCGATGCCGGTATGTACTTTGGCAGTCATGCCAGGCTGGATAATACAGGTGGCAACGATGACGGTACCGGGTGCTTCCACACTGATGGCGTGCAGGTCAAGTCCGGCGTCCGTTGGGTGAGCATAGGAGGGGAGGGGGATGTCGGTGGCAAGAGGTTTGACGGAAAGTTCATCCTTAAAAACAACATCGCCTTCATCCAGGACGGCCTGAGAAAAATCTCCAGGGATGGTATAGTTTACATACGGAGTTTCATAGTGCATAAAGTACCTCCTTTACTTATACAGACCAGTCATCTGGCGGCGAAGATAGTTGAACCAGGCGCGGCACATGGCGCGATAATTGGGCTTGGCCGAGGGAACTGGTGCCGGAGTGGTTACGGGTTCGGGAGTTGCGGTTGGTGCCGGAGTAGCTGTGGGCGCAACAGTCGGTTCCGGGGTAGGTTCCGGTGTGGCAGTAGGTTCAGCGGTGGGCGCAGGAACGGGGCCGAGCCACTGAGCGTAGAGGTCCATATTGCCGGTACAGACATATTCCTGATGAGGGGAATACCAGGTGCCTGAGCCGTCGGATTCTGTGTTCCAGCCGTTGAAGGTGTTGGCACCGTTGGTAGGCTTGGAATCAATGATCTGATAGGTTTTGCCTTCCTCCTGCTCATACTTTTTGGTGGCGAAAGAATAAGTCGGGCGGGACCAGTTGCTCCACCAGCAGCCGCCATTGGCGTGATAGGTAACGATGTAAGTGGTGGCGGCGGTTTCGGGTGTGGAAGACTCAGCATAGGCGGTGGCGCTGAGCCGGGGGCAGAAAACAATCAGAACAAGCGCCGTGAAGAACGCTGAGAAGAGCACACCAAAGCGAAAAAGTTTGTTGCATTTATTGAGATTCATAGTTAATCCTCCTTGAGGTAGAGGCCGCAATGGCACTGGCCGGAAACCTGAGAACGAAACTCCTGACACATACATTTGTTGGCCGGGATATGCTCAATGCGACAGGGACAATAGCCGTTGTTGGACTTGATGGAGGCGCGGAATTCTTCGACCTCCTCTTTTGTCCAGCTGGGGTTTGTAATAATTTTCATTTGTACTCCTTTTGAAACAGGATTGTTTTATCAATCGGTACATTTCCTCTGAGTTCATAAAAACGCTGGTTTGTTTTTGGATTGTCAAGGCCGCCAAATTCAGAGACATACGGGCCAACCTTGATAAAATTGAAGTATGCGCCGTAATTGTGCGGTCCACCGTCATACATCAGGTGAACAAAACTTGGGTAGTCAAGACCTGTGTAAAGGCATGTTTTCAAGTTGTACCGATGTGCGATTTCGCATGCTTCCAGTAGTTCGATTTTGTTCTGGTCGCCGCCCATAAAACACACGCAGGTAATCATGGACCGGTATTTATTGATGACCGATGGAAGATTCTCCAGCAATGTGTTGCCGCTATACTCCCATAAGAATTTGGAGTGGCAGTCAGGGCAGTGATGCGGACAGCCTGTGATATCAAACACAAGGCTTATCTCACCGGGGACTTCTTGGAATGTTACATCATAGTGGCTATACAGAAGCGGTTTGCAATCAGTCTGCATAATAGCGCTTCGCTGCCTCCTTTTGACGGGCTTCGGAGAAGCTGGATACGCGCTTGAGATAACCAATGACACGGGTTGCATAGTCCAGGTTCTCACTGCCGCACTTAGGGCATTTATGCAGGTGGTGTTTAGAAATGTGTCCGCAGTCATTGCAGATGGTGTTCGGCACATTCACCGTCCAGTAGGGGCACCCAGTCTTGATGGCCACATTCATCAGTTTGCGGTACTGCTCCTTATCCAGATGTTCCTCCAGATTCAGATGCAGGGCGCTGCCGCCGTCCAGGTACTGCGTCATTTTGGAGCCGTGAAGCATGAATTTATCAAGCGGCTTGGTAGGATCTTCGACAACATAGAAGTAACTGTTGTAGCAGTCACGCGGAACTACGAAGCCATCCTGCTTATCCCACTTTGCGTTCTTGACACCAAGGTTTTCAGCGGGGACATATTCTGTGTTAAACATAATGCCGTCAGAGCGATCTGCCTTGTTCTCGTCATAGATGACCTTGAGCACTTTGTTCGTAAAATCAACATAGTTTTGGTCGTCCGGGGAGATGGTGTAGCCAAGGAATTCACAGCCCTCAACAAAGCCGTTAATGCCAATGGTCAGGAACTGCTTATCCAAAGAGATATATCCGGCATCGTAGATAGGGAGCAGCTTTGCATTGAACTCGTCCTTCAAAATTGCGTTCCATGTCTTGAGGTAAACATGGATGTCTTTGACTTGTTCACGAACGGCCTCGCAAATATCACGGCCATTGGCAACAGAAGTCTGGATTAGGCGATTCATGTTGATGGTGATAACACCCTTAGACCCAGTAGCCACGCCGCCAGCACCAAGAGTATAACTGAAGGTATTGTCGCTCATTTCATTGCGCAAACGACAGCAGGATGCCAGAGAGTCCACACTATTGGAACGATAGATAAAGAAGCTATGGCCTTTAGAAAGCATCTCGGCAGCATTGTCAGCCCATTCTTTATCGACATAATCAGTGCCATCATCCAGCAGGTTCAGAGTCTCGACAGGGAAGGTGAGGATCTTCTTCAGACGCTCCTGATTCAGCCATTCCATAAAGCGCTTTTGCAGCCAGGATACAGACTCCCACTGCATTTCTGTGCCATCGGGGAATACGAAATCAGAGAACATGCCTTCAAAATACGGCTTGTCGAAGTATGCGCAGTTCCAGAAGATGGACTGGAAATTACGGGCAGCGGCAGGCTGATTCAGAGAATAGACGACCTGTTCAAACTGGTCAGTAATAACCTTGTCGATGGTGCGATGACGGCTGGAAAGATCGACTATCTTATCAGCGTGCAGGTAATAATCGTCGCCATAGTCCTTGCGGATAAAGTAATCAAGATAGGGGATAAACTCAGGGGTGGCAACTGCACCGGCAAACTGAGACGCAATGGCAAAGCACAGGTTGATGAATTCACCACAGAAGGAATCAAGGTTGTGAGGAGCAGATGAGCCGCCGCCGATGCTTTCCAGACCATTGAACAGGAACGGGTACATGGTAATGGAGACGCAGTACGGCAGGCACGGATTTGTTTCGTCATGGCGGTAAATAAAATGATGGTCAAGCTGGTAAATGTATTTGTCAGCATACTCCTGACCGTACAGCTCTTTGATTTTTTGCCACATGCGCAGACGGTTGATGCCGATACCATCTTTTTTATAAAGCTCACCCGTGAGCGTTGTCACGTTTTTGCATTCCACATTCGCGTTTGCATCAACCTTACTGCCAGTGGCTGCGTTGCTGGATGCGGCATATTCCTTGATAAAGTCAAGATACGGCTGATATTTTTCATACTGTTCGATAGCCATTACATACCTCCTACGATTTTGATTGCTTCTTTGAATCCATACTGCTGTTCGCCCACCTGCAGGACAGGCATCATATCCATACCCATCTCGATCATTTTTTGTACATCGGTAAATTCTGTGTAGGGGATACCTTTCTCCTGCAGTTTATTTGCCAGAATCAGGCATCGCGGACAATGCGTGGTGTAGAGAATTACATTTTCCATAGACCCTCCTTGTAAATAAATAACTTTTCTGTTGCTGCTTGGCGGCTGTTCTTATCGAGTGTGACTGTAACAGCGCGGGCAATGGGTTGTATACATAATGATGTTCATTCGGCATCTCCCTTCAATGTGGCGGCGGGAACATCACGAGAGGTGAGGATGATGTCATCAGAGATATACTTGCTGTAATCAAACTGTGGAGTTGTACGATATGTAACGGCGGAAGCAGCCTGAGCGAAGGCAGAGGAGCTTGAAGCGTTTGCTTTTTCTTTGGCCTTATCCAGCTCCATAACAGTGAGGACGCAGTAGTTGGCAAGATCCAACAGAGTATCGCGCAGAGATTCATTGACCTTGGCGGGGGTACCCTTGATAAGATTCATGAAGCGGTGGTACTTATGGGAGATCTGGACAGCGGCGGTAATGATGCCGTTATCGCCAAACTCCTGATAGAGCTGGGAGAAGGAATTGCCGTAATCTGCGTTTTTGGATTTGAAGGTATCGCACATTTCGACTTGGATGCGACCAAAGCGCTGAACATCATTCATGAAGTAACCTCCTTATAGATACATAAAAAATTTAATTAGCCAGCCGGCAAAAAGGGCGACCAACGCGGGTGGGCAGAGACCGGCAAGAGTGCCGAGGAAAACACACAAGCCATCCGGCAGAGACCAGGAATCAAAGCAGCTGGACTTGCCGTCAATGACGTTTTGAACATCATTTCGCAGGGGGATTTTGTGGGGGATGCCGGTGGTATCAACAATGAATTCAAGAGCCAGGCCGATACCGGCTGCATGAAAGACGCCGATGGTGGGGATGGGGCCAATGGCTAAAAACCAGTTCCAAAGTTTGGATGCGGCGAACCCCCAGACGGGGATGTGCAAAGCCCAGGCAGCAACGGCGCAGGCGTTAAGCTTTACAGCGCGGGTGGAATCAGTGAGGATTTTATGGACAACTTCGAACAAGTCCCGAAGAGCAGTTTCATCATCTTCCACCTGGTTGATATGTAACTCGTAGGTTTTGAGGAGCTTGCGGATTTCTTCTTGGGTCATTCGGACGCCTCGATATCATTGAAAATTTCAGGGTAGACAGCCTGCAGCTCCTTGAGAACAGGAATCATGAGGGCGCGGATAGCGGGGTGAGCATCCTTGGCGGTGCGAAGGCGAAGGACTTCATGCCATTCGCGCAGGTTCCAGGTGCAGACGATCTCGGTTTTAAGGCAAAGAGGCAGGACATCGCGGGCTTCTTCCGGGGTGGCACCAGCATTCAACATGTCACGATAGCCTATTTCAGCAAAGCCACAATAGTTTTTCCAGGAAATGCGTTTCCTGCCGGTATAGCCGTGGTCAATGACTGTGATTTCATTGCCGAACTTATCTTTGTTGTAATTGCAGTAGCGGGTGGATTCCTGGGCATAGGAGCCGATACGGTGACGGACGATCTCGTTGGCAACGCCGCGGTCGGTGATGAATTTAATGGTCAGGCTGATATGCTCGATCATGGCGTAATGATGATTTTTGCAGAGCATGGCGACCATTTTGGAATCACTGCCGGGCTTGATGGCATCCTCGCTTTGATAGCAGGTGCGGGCAATGCGCTCGATACGCTGCATGGTGACATCACGGTTGAGCGGGGTGATCCATTCGTGGGATTGAGGGATAATTTTCATTCGGGGTCGGCCTCCTGTAAGATAATGCAGTTGGATGGGTAGAGAAGGATATAATCTTTCTCCCAGGCATAACCGCGGTAGGTAGGGTTGGAAACTTTGACGCGGCAAGGGGTGAAACCGATCACAACATAAGTGTTCCAGTTGATGCCGCTGTTTTTATCCGTCTGCGCATAGGCAACGGTATCGCCGACATGGATTTCGCGGCCAATGGCATCGGTAATTAGTTCAGTCATGGGCGGCCTCCTGTTCGGGTTCGCGCTGCTTGATAAGATGGCCGATCCAGAACAGGCGCTTAGGGGTGACGGGATCTTCTTTCAGGCAGGCAAGAGTGTGGTTTTTGCGGAAACGAGGTTCAAATTCCAGAGTGAAAACGGTATCCGCATTGGAGAGAATGAAGTCTTTATAGTCCTGGCGAAGGGTAGGCCAATCGGGATCGTTTTGGATAGCGGTAAGATCGAACTTGACTTTATCGCCATCTTTGTAATCCAGGATATTGCCGGTGTTCTGATAGAGCCAGGCGATGGCTTTGCCGTTGCGCTTGATGTTGACGGCGTTTGCGATTGCTTTGTTTTTGATAAGATCACCTGCTTTGGTAAGAGTGAAAAGGTTGGCGGGCATTGAATGCTGCACGCTGGGCGGGTGTTAGATCATTGATGTTATAGGTAATGATGAGAGCGGAACATTTGGAAGCATAACTGCGGCAGATAGATTCAAGCTCTGCCTTGGCACGCTCTTTGCGGTGGAGTTCACGGGTAGTATTCATGGGGGCGGTGGATCAACTCCTTTAACGAGAAGATAGGTTTTGCCCTGGAGGGCGGCTGGGAGAAAGACCAGGCGGCCGGCAGCGAGGACGAAGCAGCCGATTTGAAGGCGGGTGACGACCTGGTAGCTGCGGTGGGCACGGAGCAGGGGAGAGGCGGATGGATAATTGGAGAATAGGACGGCTTGCATCATGGCTGAACCCCCTCCAGGTGCTGTTTCATTTCGCGGTAGAGGATATCATGGATGAGCTTGCCGGAGGTTTGAGGTTCACAGAAAATGAGCTTGCAGTCATAGCGGGCAAGCCAGGTTGTGAGGCTGGCCACCATGGCGACAGGGGACATTTTGCTGCGGTATGTACCGGCGTAAAGCATTTCCCAGGTGGTGCGCTCAACAAGCAGATAGGTGCGGGCACCGGCTGCTTTGGCACGTTCAAATTCACGGGTAAAGCGAGCACGCTGGGAGGTAAAGCAATTTGCGATTTCGTCGCTGGACATCTTCCGTTCGATCACGACGATATTTTCCAGGCTGTAGGGAACGCCGGTGGGCAAGATGACCTTGGCAGAATAATCGCCAAAATTGAGCTTTTGCCGTTCGACTGGACAGCCCATTTGCTGGATACGCTGAGTGAGTGCCGAGGTTTCGTGCTCACGGGTATCAATCAGGATAGTAAAAGTTTCAAGGGCAGATTTAACAAAGACTGGTTCGATAACATCACCCCCTAGGAGCGGAACCACCAGAACCAGCTGAAAACGAGGGCCGTGAGAACGAGTTTGAAGCGAGCATCACGAGAGAGGAACCGATCGTCATCGCTGGAGATGATGGTGACAACATAGATGACGGTATTGATGGCCGCCATAATGAGAGAAAAATTAACGTACATGGCTGTATTTATAAAGGAAGGTGTTGAAATCCGTTGTGGACTGAACCCAACCGGCATCGGTGCGGGACCACTTGCCCTCCTGCTTGGTACCAAGAACCTTGATGATATCGCCTTGAGCGATGGGGTTTTGATCTATAGTGGAGGGACGGATTTTGAAATTGACGGTTTGACCGGTTGCAAGCTGGTACAGTGCGATGGTCTTGTTTTTATATTTGCCGTCAATAGAGAGAATGTAGTGGTAGGTGGAAGCGAGAGAGGGGTTTTGGTATTGGAGGTAGCCAAGGTACTCGCTCTGGGCATCTAAGACCTGCTTGACATGCAGCGGTTCATCCGGCAGATCATTCCAGATGGCTTGAAGAGCAGAATCATACTGGAAATCTTTATAGGTTTTAAGCTGGTCAGATGTGGTGGAGTAAGCTTCAATGTAAGGTTTGTACGATGACTTAGTGTCCTTTGGAAATTGAGAACGGCCATAGAGGTCATTACACGCACTGATAAACTTGAGAATCTTATTGCCGCCAGCGAACGGCTTAAAATAATCCAGCAGGACAAGCGTTTCGATCTTGGCGGAATTTAAGCTACGGGTATGGGACATTTCTTTCCAGAGAGAGTAAAAATCGGTGAATTTACCGGACTGATACATTTTCCAGAGGTCATTGGCACAACCTTGGCTTAAACCTTTGATGGAGAGAAGCGAAGGGTCAATGGCGTGGTTTTCTTTATCAGCGGTAAACTTGCGGTTATCATGCCCCCACTGGATAGGGCCTTCATGAATACCAAAACCGCGGAGCATTTCAGCTTTGAGGGCAGCTACTTTTTCCTTTTTGCCTTTATTGGAGAAGTGCTGCAGGCAAACCTCGTAAAACTCATAGGGATATGTGGCTTTCTGCCAGGCATTGTAGAGGGAATCATAGGCCATACAGGCTGAATGCGATGAGTTGAAACTGTACGCTGTTGCGTCGTTAATAATCTGCCAAATCTGATTTGCGATTTCAACCGGCTCTTTGCCCGGTGGACATTGGCCTTGAAGCTTATCACAGAGGCCGGAGATAAACTGTGCCTTTAACGGCTTAACCTTTTCAGGATGCTTTTTGGCAATATCCTTGATGATGCCGTAGCACTGGTCCATGGGGAAGCCGGCAAAGTTCAGAATCGTCATCAAATTTTCCTGATACAGAATAAAGGAGTATGGGAACTCTTTTGTTTGAATCAGGTTGTCAATGACAGGAACGCCGTAATCAAACGGAACACGGCGCTCAAATGTGGGATACATGGACTTGAAACCGGGGCGGATGGCAGCAACAAAAGCGGACAGCTCAGAAACGTTTTGCGGTTTGTAACGCATGAGTTTTTGAGTGGTGGAAGCTTTTTCGCACTGGTTGACACCGCAGGTGAGACCGCTGGCATAGATATTCCAGACGGCTGGATTATCCTTGACTTTTTCTGATAGTTCATCAACGGTCAGAGGTTCCATGCCGATACGCTTGAATACTGCTGCGGTAAGAGCTACGGTATCAACAATCAGCCAGTCATTTTTAAGGAACTTATATTTTTCAGCCACAGCGCCATCAATGACAGTGGTAATATATTCCTTTTTGGTTGTTTCACTTTTACATTTGATAAGACCAATCTGGCGGCGGATGCTACCTTGATAAAGAAGATAGGCACAGGGAGCTTTTGATTTGGATACAATTAAGCCCCAGTAAACCTCGCTGCGTTTGACAAGATCCTGATATTCTGGGTCAACGTAATCATAGATACTGATATCGGCTTTATCGTCATCATCGGCATATTTGAGAGCAACTTCGTACTTTTCAAGCTGGTCGCTGATTTTATTGGCAGTTTCAAAGTCCAGCCTTTGAGCGCGGGCGTACATCTTAAATGCAGCTTTCTTTTTCATGGTGCCAAAGGCAATCATGGGGTAAGCATGGTCTGCACCGAGGATTTCGCGCTGGGCACGCTCGAATGGTTCCTGCGCACTGATATTCTGGTCGATATCGGGCAGGCTGTTCGTCTGAATAATACGAGTAGTAGAGAGGAATCGTTCTGGGTACAGACGAATGGGAGATTTGAAACGGTCAACTTTACTGAAACCACAGAGGGTATTGGTAAAGTAGCTGACAGCAGAACCACGGCCAGTGTTTGTGATGATGCCACCATATTCAATGCCGCGTTTGACGATTTGATAGTCAATTAGTGGATAATCCACCATGCCGGTATCGCGGTAAGTATGAGCTTCCATCTTGACGCCATCAAAGTAACGCTGATAATCCTCTGGCGGAACGTGTTTCATGTACTCGCGGAACTTAGAACTGATTAAGCGATTGTAGATTTGATATTTTTCCTCTGGGGTTTTATTCGGGTACAGGGTGGGAAGTTTGCGGTTGGTTTGAAAAACCTCGCTATCATAATCTTCAAAATCACAAATCAGGTCTGTGTTGCGAACAGCCTGGTCAACTGCTGCTGGTGGGACAATGCCTTGTTCGGCAAAACGCTGGCGAACGGTAGCTTCATTAGGATAGTCCATATACCAGCCATCCTCGTCGTCATAGTGGGTATCACTGGCGGCAAGAAGAGCATCACGTTCAACAGATTGTTCCGGGTAGATATAGTGGCTGTCAAGGCCAACAATCATCTGGATACCGTACTTTTTGGAAAGCTCCAGGATTCTTGCGTTTAGCTGCTTTTGCTTATCGGTATTATGAGCCTGAATTTCAAGCATGAAGTTATCCTTGAAATGGTTATGTAGGCGAAGGACCAGATTTTCAACATAATCAGGTTCATAATGCCAGAATGCAACGCAGGCAGAAGTAACAAAAACATCGTTGGGCGGCAGTTGGAACAGGAGTTCTTCATCCAGACGTGGGCGGTAGTAATAACCGTCCTCATTGGCGGTAGATAGAACTTCATTGATCCACTGGCGACCGTTTTCGTTTTTGGCGAGAAGAACAATATGGCAGTTGGTACGGTCTTTTTCGTGCCGGTTTTTGACCCAGTAAGCTTCGGTGCCAAAGATAAACTTGAGGCCATACTTAATAGCGATTTCGCGGCATTCGTGGTATTTGCCTTGCCAGCCGTGCTCCAGAGAGCAGAGAATGTTCTGACCGAGTTCAACAGCGCGTTTAGCATATTGTTCATAGGTGGCAGGAGAATCTGGGGTATAGATGTTGGAGCAGCAGGTGTGCTTATGGTAGTTCTGCATTAGCATGGCCTCCGTGTACCATTGAACATATCCTCCGATGCTCGTGAGAACTCAGCAAAAGATCGTTCTCGTTCTGCAGCCACTGCTTTTGCAGCTTCTTCTGGAGTATCAAAATGGCCAAGGTAATGCCGAATGCCATTACAGGTAATTTGTGCTGTCCACGGTTTGCCCCAGCCTTTATTTTCCCAGACGTCGGCATAACCGCTTTTATTGTCCGCACGCATTGCCTGGTTTTTCATATTATCGGCATGTGTAACTAACCGCAGATTTGAACGTCGGTTATCGTATGGCTTGCCGTTAATATGATCAATTTCCATTTTGGCCGGAATATTTTCCTCTCTAAATAAAAGCCGATGCATCAAGACGTAGTGATTATGCCGAATATTATTTTCGTCAAGATAATAAGTATAAAGAGTTCGTAAATAACCATCTTGATGTTTATGCCAACAGTACGAAGAGATAAGGGAATAATCTTCTTTGGAAAAATAAAATTCATAACCAGCACGGGTTGTACCGATATAATATGTTCCATCGTCAGATAAGACATATGAATTTCTTTTTGTATTAAAATGAGTTATATCTCTTGAATGATCATAAATTGATGGCGTTTTTATTCACCTCCTGTAATTTATTTCAAAAGCCCTGCGAGGGCGGGGAACGGGTGGTCATGGGCGGCTCCTTTAGAACAAATCAGCTTCGGTTTTGGGCGGGTCTGCGATGAGGGCCTGGGCGTTATAATCCCGGATGGCGGGGCAGATTTTGCGGTAATTGCAGAGGTTATTGCAGAAGAAAGCACATTCCTTATTGACCTTACGGGCAGGCCAGGGAGTGGTTTCATCCTGGGGCAGGGACTCATAGACATCGGCAACCTTGTTGATATAAGTAAGAGCTTCCTGTTTGAGTTCCGGGGTATAGGGGTAAGGCTCTACAAAAGGTTTGATGATGAACTGCTGGGCGACCGACATGGGAAACTTGGGACCGAGAAGATTCGTTTCTTTGAAATCCAGCATGGCAAATTCAATCTCGGCTTCATCCATACCGGCATCGCGGCAGGCGGATTCGACCGCGGGGGCGATGGTATCGTAAATTTTGGAGCGGTTGACGATGCGGATACACTGGGTTTTGTTGCGCGAACGGGATGTGGCGTACCAGGTGTAACGGATCTCGACATACTTGAGCATGATCCAGGCGAGATTTTTGACTGTATAACCGGCCTGTTCCAATGCCATAGCGTAGATCACGAGCTGGCGGCCATGCTCCAATAAATCTGACGGTTTATACCGAGAACTGGTTTTAAGGTCATAAACAGATACCGTGCCGTCATCATTCAGCTTGGTTAAATCAATATAGCCTTGCAGGGCGCGGGTAGGACTGACGCGGAGGATAACCAACTGCTCGATAATGTACTTGCCCCTGGGCGGGTAGAAGTTCTGGCAGAAGTGGGTCATATCCTTGATCCATTTCTCTTTGATGGAGTCATTGCCGCGAAAATCCTTAGGAAAGGTAAGGCCGAGGGTATCACATTCATCCAGGGCACTATGTAGAGCGGGAAGGAGGTCATCACAGGTTGCTTTGCCTTCGATGAGGTCTTCTGTAACTTGATGGGATGCTCCTCCTAGCAGACCATAGACACTTTGAAGTCCGGGTTCATGCTTGATGTAGGAATACCAGGATTCCAACAGACAGTCGTCTATGCAATTAAGCTTGGAATACGAATATAAATGGACGCCTTCTTCTTTCAGTTCTTGCAGGCGGGGGTCTTTGGCGCGTTCGATTACAACCACCTCACTTTCGTTTGCAGGCAGGCGACATAGGCATCGCGGCCAAGGTCGGCGGGATTTTGTTTGCTGCCTGCGGGGATAATATCGTGGTCGGGGTCCCAGACATAGCCGACCCTGGTAGTTAGAATTAAATTGTTCTGGACAAGCTTGGCGGCTTCTTCCCGGATAGCGTCTTCTTCTAATCCTTCATCGAGAGCGAGAACGATAGTTTTGGGGCGAAGAGAAAAGATCATGCTGCGCTGAGCCTGAGAGACATGGCAGCCGCAGAGACCGAGCGAGATATGGGCACCGAATGATGCGCACTGCATGGGGGCTTTTTCCGATTCAAAAAGGACCACGTTCTGGGTTTCGATGATGCGCTGGTAATTTTGCTGCAAGGCGAACAGAGTTTTGCTGCGCGGGCAGCTGACGATGGGATACCAGCGGTCCTGGTGAGGACAGTTGGGGTCATTGGAGCGACCCATGATACCGCAGAGCTGGCCATCAAAATTGCGCTCCGGGATGGTGATACGGTTGGAAAGAAAATCATAACCAACCTGAAATTTTTCCTGCGTTACATAATCAATGCCATCGCGGAAGAACATTTGATTGTACTTGCCCAAGTATGGCTGTAACGTTTCCTCTGGGATGGGGGGCACGGAAAAATCCTCCGGCTGATCAGGGAGGAGTTTGCGGTAGAAGCCGCCGAAGGGATAGTGAACTTTGGCCGAGAAATCATTCTGGTCGAGATCCAGAACGGTGGTGACAAAAGTTAAGCTGTCCGGGAAAGTGCAGTTCAGGCGCGACATGATGAGGGTGAAAAGATTGCCTTTGCCGTTGGTGGAAAAGCAATAAAACCGTAAAGAATCAACATCCAGAACAATGCTGGTAGGGTTGGTGCCGTCCGCCCGTGAAAAGCGGAACTGGGCTTTGGCTGAATTAAACGTAATGTTTTCATAGCCGAGGGTTTCGAGGATGGTGTAGATATCATCCGAGTGGCCGATTAGGCGCTGGGAGAGGAGTGCCGCGTTCATGGGCGCACCCCCTTTAACGGCCGATGGCTGCATGGTCATTGCGGATGGTACAATAGCCGACCTCTTTCCAGTTGTTCCAGCTGAGGTTTGCTTCATACAAAAATTGCTGACCGTCTTCATCGTTACGGGTTTTATCGAGAAAGGCGACGATGTACTTTTTGGTTTTATCCAGCGTGATGGGGGTGGTGAATTTTTCCCAGGTGCCATCCGGTTTGCGAGTACGGGTGTATGCGTGACAATCACATTTCTCGCCGGTGTATTCATCCTGCCAGAGTTCCCGGATATAAATCATTTCGGAAAAGACCTCTTTGATTTGCTTACCGTTGGAAAGGGTGGAGGCATCGAGAAAGCGCTGGTTTTTCATGTAGAGGGCCAGCTGATAGGTACAGACGATGGAGACGTTTTCCCGGCTGGCACACTGGAAAATTTTGCGCGAGGACTGCAAGAGCTGGCGATACATTTCCATATTGCCGCCATCATCGTCCGACTTCATGGTGTCCCACAGGAACATCTGGTAGCCGAGTTTAGAATATTTGCGAACCGACTTGATGACGCGGGAGGTGTCGTTATCAAACATTTTGATGAAGCGGATGGAAGAGTATTTCTTTTGGCTGATGGCTGCCGCTTTACACAGCATTTCTTTTTGTTCATCCGTGAACTTGCCGACCTTGAGATGCTTGCGAGTCATTTTCCAGTAGCCGAGATCATTGGTGAGGATATGGATGGTGAGCAGCTGTTTGTAAGCACGGACCTGCATTTCGTTTGAAATGATGCAGCACTTGACACTGGATTCGGTTAAAGGCAGGATCATATTTTCAAACACGAAAGAGGTTTTGCCGGTGCCGGAGAAGCCGCCCAGCATGTAAAGATCACCAAGGGGGAGGCCGAGAGTGGCCCAGTTGAGGCGAGGGCAGTTTTTACCGTAATTCAGACCGACCGTTTCGCCCTTATCCAGCTCTGTGATATACGATTCATCAAAGGCGACGGATTCGACTTTCATATCGCGGGTGGAGTTCATGCTGATAGTGTTGAGCTGATAGTCGAAAAAATCGTAGACTTGGGAGTTGGACATGGAATCAAAGCGGGAGGTATCCTGGAAAGTTTTGAAAAACTGCTCACAAAGATCGGAGAGGGTGTTGAGCTTGGAGATGCGGTCAAAGTAGGCTTCGACGTTATCAACATCCACGAGGGATTTGAGCTTTTCGACTTCCGGGTAGCCGCCGTAGGCCGAGAAGACTTTGCGGGTATCGGCTTTATCCGAAAGGTAAGTATCGACCGAAATGCTATCGAAATTGCGGAAGCCGGAATCATACATGCCGCGGCCAAGCTGGTAGTAGAAGAGGGCATCTTTGGTTTTGATGGTTAAATCATTGCCGAAGTTGACCTGATCGTACTCGCCAAACAAAACCGGTTCTTTCCAGAGGCAGAAGACAAAAGAGGCTTCGTCTTGAGCGCGGGAGGTATTGATTTTATCAAGACAGGTTTGGAGTTCGATATTTAGTCACCGCCTTCCAGAAAATCTGTGATATCTTTTGGCTGAGCAGCGGAAGTGAAATCCTGCGGGGGCGGAGCCTGTTGGGGTGCAGCCTGACGGGATTCAAATTCCTGCTGAGATTTGAGGCGGCGGGCAACATCGTTGATATTGTTGGTAAGGATGGCCATGAGGTAGGATGCTTTTTGATAGTCCGAACCGAAAGAGCGGGAAGCCAGAGCGTATTCAATTTTGGACTGGCATTCCTCCATGGTGGCAAGGACAGCGGCATAACCGTAATGCTTGAATTGCATGAGGCCGCGGGTGATGACCGTTGGGAAAACATCGCCCGGCTCATAGCCCATATAGGAAGCCATGCGGGTAACGACCTGACGGTAATAATCAGATTCCTGCTTTTTTTGCTCATACAGCTCTTTGGTTTGGTAATAAAAACCATCCGGGGCCTTGAAATAGTCCAGCGAATTGCCATAGATGCCGGTGGCGTGACAGATGACGCGGCGACCTTTACGGACTTTGGGTGCTGCCATATTTGACACCACCTTTACGCTGCGAAGAGGTCAGCGATCTGGCGCAGGGTTGCAGCCGGGATGTTGGGGGAGGAAAACTTGGGTTCACCGGTGGCGGCCAACAGCTCCTTGGCTTTGGCCTTGATTTCATCCGAAGCGTTGGAGAAGCCATTGACGATGGTGTTGTAATATTCATCACGGTGAGATTCGTCCTGTTCGGCCTGCTTTTCGGCTTCCTCTTTTTTGCGGGCTACGGCTGCCTGTTTGGCGGCGGCTTTCTGCTCGGCCTTGGCGGCAGCGTCGATCTGCTTATCCGTAACCGGAGCAACCGTGTGAGCACCGGCGACACCCTGTTTGAAGGCGGCGAGGAAATCCTGCGGATTAAGGGTGATCGTTTCGGGCAGGTCATTGAAGCGGGAACCGGCATCAATGGTGGAGGTGCCGCGCAGATGGATGACGCGCTTTTCGTTTTCGATTTTGCCGGATGCGATATCGCGCTCGATGGTGCCAACCATGACCATCTGGGCGTTATCAGCAATGGCACTGTATGTACGGTCCTGCATGAGGTTTGTGAGCTGCTCATACTTTTCGCCGGTGAGGGGGTCCGTGCGCTCCTTAAACTTGGTATGGGACAGGATGAAGACGGCGATGCCGGCATTGCGGATGCGGGAGAGCTGATCGTTGATGATTTTAATCAGGCGGTCAGAGCCGCGGTTATAGCCGCCGAAGGCATCATTGATGGATTTGCAGGACTTGCCGGTTTCACGACGGGATTCCCGCATGACTTCATCGGTGGCGATATCAAAGAGGGTATCAAAAGTATCAAAGCAGACGCCCTTGATGCCGTAGTCAGCATTGTTTTCGATCAGATCATCGACGATCTGGACAAGGCCGCGGTGGCCGGTTTCTTCATCGTAATCATCGTCCCAGGTGAGGGCTTCTTCGACCTGGAGGTTATCGAGGTGGTGGAAGCCGGACTCGGTGCCGCAGGAGATGAGCAGACCCTTGGAGGCATTGCCCCAGGCGGCGGGGACGAGGTTGCGCCACCAGGTTGTTTTGCCGAATTTACGCGGGGACAGCAGCATGTAATAGGGGTAGCTGGCAAGATCGCAGCTGATCTGATTCATTTTGAACGCCATAGGTTCACGCTCCTTTTGTGTTGGTGGTTAATTAAAACAGCTCGTCTTCATCCCGCGAGGTGGGGGCGGTGAAGGGCGGGGTTTCCGGCTCTTTTTTGGCGGACTTTTCCATATCGGCAACCGATTCATCCTTCGTGGGGGTGTAGATCAGGTCAACAAACTCGGAATTCTTGAGGCCGAGATCGATCGGACCATCCTTGAAATCATCGCGGGGCATGGGGCGCATGAGGCGGAGTTCCTGAACACGGTTGCCGTAGATGGAGCCGCGGGGACGGAAATCATTGAGGGTGGCATTGCCGGCCTTGATGGAACGCAGCTGGAAGGGAGTGAGGCAGGATTCATCGAACGGCTTTTCTTCAGCACCGTTGACAACACGGCCTTCCCACATCATGCAGAACATCGTTTTGGCTTTGGTATCCAGCTCGCCCATGCGGTACTCATAGGTGGACTTTTCACCGGGGTCATCCATGTTGTAGACGGCAGTATTGAAGATCATCTGGAGGGGCAGGTATTTATCGCCTTCGTCCTTATTGATGTAGGATTCAACATAGCCGTTGACGTAGATCTTGCCGGTTTCCTTGAGGTCGGCTTTGTCGATACAATCCTTGTTGAAGATGAAGGGAACCATGATGGCCAGCTTGGGCTTTTCGACCGGTTCGCCGTCTTTATCGAGCAGGGGTTTCCAAACGGAATCAATGTTGAAGTTGCGGCGCAGGATGCCTTTGGAATCGTAACGGAGGACCATGCGGCCATTGACGGTGATACGGCCGGTGTAGTTCTTGAGAGCTTCGGACAGGTACTCGGCCAGGTCATAGCCGGTGATGAAGGTTTTTGTTTCATCCGAGCCGATGTTGGTGCGGTAGGTGCGGTAGGGGGCAACCTTGGAAATAACATCTGAATCAAGGCGGTCAGACCAGCGGATATCAATGGGGTTATTATCCCGGTCGTAAGTTTTGATGACATCGCCGGAGCGAGAAGTATCCAGCAGGGAGACGAACTGAACGCTGCTGCCGACCTTGACACCAAAGCTGAGCTGGAGGCGGGTATCAGACATGCCGCCGTAAGTAGCCGGGGTGGAGGTAAGCAGATCATTTTTGGTGGAAGGAGTAAAATCACCAACAAAGTTGAAGGTGATGGTGTTGTTTTTTTTAGGCATAGAGGACTCCTTAATGTGGCATATTTACGAAAACTTGTAATTAGAAAAGAAAAAATAAAAAGGCGGGGTTAATCAGCCGTCAAAATCAAGATCAGAATCGTCATCGTCGTCTTCTTCATCGGTTTCGTCATCCTCGAAATCATAGGATTCATCGTCCTGGGAGGCGGCACAATCACCGGAGCAGTTAGAGCAATCGCCGGAACATGCTTCATCGCAGGGGAAGAAGGCATCATCGACGGTGAGATGGGGGTTGATGGCACAGACGGATTCAATGGCGTTGGCAACCGTATCGGCACAGGAATCGCAGACGGTGAGGTCAAAGATATCCCCGTCATTTTCGGAGCCATAGCCGAAGCGGTAGTTCATGCGCATACCGTAACTTTTGAAATCAGGAAAAATCTTTTTGCAGACATTGCAGATAAACATGTAGGAACACCCCCGTTAAGATAAGTAAAAATGATTGCGGTGGTTTGATGAAAAAAACGGGGCGGGGAGCGCGGTAGGATGAACGTGGCGGACACCTCCTGACAAATCATTTCAAAGCGAGAAGGGCGGTATGCAGGGCAAAGAGTTCTTCCGATGTGGAGGCCACAATGCGAACCGATGCGGAATAATCCAGGCTCATAAGGGAGAGCAGGCTTTTGGCATTGGCTTGGTTGCCGTTGCGGTCGATGACAACGACCTGGCCGCACTCTTTGGCGACCTGGTTAAGACGCTGGCACTCGGCAAAGCTGCGGATGCGGGCGGTAAATTCGTGTGTTGTACCCATCACGCAGCATCCTGTTTGGTGTTTTTGTGGGCGATGAAGCCGGGGATGGGTTCACCCATAGCTTTGCAGGCGGCGACACACTTGCCGATCCATTCATTGAAGGGGTCGTGATCGAAAGGCTTGGCGAAACCTTTGGAAGCGGATTTACCGTCAAAGCTGGAGGTATAAATAGCACAGCATACGGTATTGCCGGAACGCTGTAAGATCATATCGCCGCCATGTTCCGTGACGCGGGAGGACAGTTCAACAACCTTTTTGCGGGCTGCTGCGATTTCATCATCAGTCCAGGTGATGGAGGCGGGATCATTGGTGGTCTTGGTGATAGCGGCATAGGACTTGAAAGCCAGCTCGACAGCTTTGTGAGCAATGCGGTGAGCTTCGGCCTTATCGTCTAGGGAGACTTCGATCTCGATGGTGACGGTATCCGACTCTTCGTCATCATCTTCCGGGGCGGGCTTGGTGGCTTCGACCAGTTTGATTTCATCTTCCCACAAGACAAAATCGGAGCGCTTGCCGCTTTTGCCCTGGTAAGAATAGGCATAAACAGTTTTGCCGTCGGAACGGGTGCGAGGTTTGGATTCGGCTTCAATGATGGTATAGGTATCGCCGGGCTTGACACCACGGATATCTTTATCCAAGCCAAAAACCTTGTACAGATCGTTGAAAATTTCGCTATCCTTGACATAATCGGGGATGGGGGCAACATAAGGTTTGATGACGGTGACACGATCACCAAGACGGAACTTAGGTTTCATAATTCATTCTCCTTTGAAAATAGTGAAATTATTAAGATCAACAGCGCCGGAGCCAAATGGTGGTTCCGAAAACACTTTTGAACCGATAGGAGGGGTAAGGCGGTTCTGCCCGGACAAGGGAGCTATCTGCATACCACCGATTCGACCACAAACCGTACAGTAACGGAGCGGATAATAAAGCAATGTTGTTTTGCCGGTAATTTGATTGGTATAGCAATGAACATACCAGGCTTCTGTGTAAATGTGCTTATGCCGGGAGCGAGGACGACCGGTGGATTTGCCAGGTTTGCGGTGAGGTGTAGGTTCATCAAATTCAGATTCCATGACGGTGGTTGGGGTGATTGTGTGCGGGTTAGGTTTGGAAGTGTTCATGATCTAGTCCTCCTTATCATGGAGATGAGCGCGGATACCGATGGCGGCATCAACAAGGAAGCCGGCAGCAAAAGCAAGCAGGACAAGAAGTAACAAGGTACCGGGATTAAGAATGACCATAAGAACACCTCCAAATGTGGAACATGATTTAGTTGGTGGTATCGACAATAATGGGGGCATCAGAACCGGCCTGGACAGTGGGAAGCTGACCGTTCCATTTTTCATACATCTGCTGCTGAATCAGTTCCGGGGTGAGGGACTGGGAGATCAGGCGGTTGGCATCGGCCTGAGCCTGGGCTTCGATCAGTTTGGCTTCGGCGTTGATCTGAGCGGTTTCTTTTTCCTGGTTGGCTTTCGTGATAGCGACTTCTTTTTCTTTTTCGGCATTGACATTGGCGGTCTGCTGTTCAATCTTTGCCAGCTCCAGATCCTGCTGAGCGTTGACCTTTTTCTGGACAGCAGCACGGGTTTCGTCATCGGGGTCGATATTGATCAGAGAAACGGATTCAATGATAATGCCGTAAGGCTCGAACTTATCCTTGAGGTAGGCGGTAAGTTCCGAGTTGAGGGAAGCACGCTGGTCGCCAAGCAGATCAATGACGGAATACTTGGCCGTGACCTCTTTGGTCCAGGACATGATGTTGGGCTTGATAAAAACCTCTTTGACGTCTTTACCGGACTGACCCTTGAAACGGGTGAAGGTATCAGCGACATGATCGGGATCAAAACGGTAGGTAAAAGTTAAATCGACCGTGAGACCTTTGCCATCATTGGACGGGACTTCGAAGGATTCATCGCCTTTGGAATCACCGTCTGAACCGGAGGTAAGGTAAGACTGTTCGATGCCGATGGTGTAGGTAGTAACTTTTTGGGTGGGTTTGACAAGATGGAAGCCCTGAGTAAGGGTGGTTTCCGCCACGCCGCCGTTCATGTTGTAAATGACGCCGACATAGCCAGCAGGAATACGGACAGTACAAAACAGAGCAATAACGATACAGAAGATGATGACAAAGGCAGAGATAACTGCGCCAACGGTTTTGTTCATTGAAAAACTCCTTATTTTTTGTTGGTGAATTGACGGAAGAAATTGAGAATTTTGGAACCAAATTCATCATAGTGCGGGGAAAGCCAAGCCCAAAAAAGGATGGCTGCGAGGATTATGAGAAGGACAAATGCGGCTGGAATGGAAACACCCCCTTTGAAAAAAGAGTAAAAAATAGAAAGCCTCGCAGAAAATGTGCTGCGATGCTTTATGACTTTTTTGCTGAATAAGAATTCAGTGAATGAGGATTCAGTGAATGTTAATTTTGTGGTAGTGGCCGGAAAACGTTTCGGTTTTTCCGTTTTATGATGGTTAATAAAGACAGTTGAAATTAAAGACAGGCATCCGCCCCACCTCCCAACAGCCGCAATGCTTTGCGAATGACGGCACATCTATACGCGGAGCAATTATGTTCCAGCCCGCAGCCAAGGCAGGCTTCGGGGCGGCGCTCAATGGCCAGGCGGTGCAGCTGGCGCAATTCGTCCGGCGTCATCCGTTCGGCAGGGATGCACCGGCTGTTTTCCGCATCGAACCGCATATTATTCATCTGCGCTCACTATCCTTGCATTGCAATATGGGCAATATTTATATCTGTGGCTTAAAACCGAATCATAATCTTCGTAATCAACGCCAGGAACACCAAGATATGAACGGCAATTGCTGCAAAACGCATCATCGTGTGTATCAGGCACAGTTCCACGCATAATGTGCGCCGTAGGCCGCAGGGATTCAGGGTCTATAGTTGGCGCGTCCTCGATCAGACCGCGAACATATTCGACACCAGCCTCATATGCTTGATATTCGATCCCGTCATAGGCGCTACCGCTTATGTTTATTAAACGTAATATGCTGTTTGCATCGATCAGCCGCACTGGTTCTTTCGGCTGGCTTGCGCCGGGAATCGGGCAATAATTATTGTTCACTTCAATTTTCTCCTTACAACCGATAGTCAATAGAATCAAAAAAAATAAAATCCCGGCAAACGACAAGTTCGAGCCGCCGCGAGAACTTGTAGGTTGACATCATCTTAGGAAATTCAATCTTCCGGGTATGACCGGGAAGCGGTATGCGGGGCAGGCCGTGAAGGCGGTGCCTGTAGGTACCAGGGACTTTGCCGGGAATATGAAACGCCGGGAGAGGCGAAACACCAAAGAAAAAAATCATCCCACTGCGGTTGAATTGATTGGCTAGAATCAATGAACCCAGCCGACTTGGATAAGCGCTCGGATATGACCGGAGTGCGGTGCTGGAGCACGGTTGACCAGCGGGATGATTGGGTGGCAGGTTGGTTCTTGATCGGTGCTGCCATACCGAACGGTGGTTTTTATGTTATCACCGATAAACCATCAAAAAACGGTTTCAATCCCTTACGGCAAGTCCGTAAGGCTGGTACTCCCACCCTGACTTGAACAGGGATTGCGCACTAATCTGGTGCTAGGCGGGCTATAAGGCCGCTTCTCTGCCATTGAGATATGGGAGCATACTAAGGGGCTTCCCAGTGGGGCTAGCACGCCACTGAGCATTTTCATTTCTGGCTGAGGGATACCCCTACCCTCTCAGATCATCCGGGAGCGACCCGGCCACTGGCGGAGCAAGTGGGATTCGAACCCACGCGGCGGGATAAACCACCCTACGTCCTTAGCAGGGACGCCTCTTATACCAGCTTGAGTATTGCTCCGTGTGAAAAGGGCATCCCACCCTTGAGGTACCAGTGACGTGCTTGGCCGTCTCACCATATGTCGATAGGTACTTACCGCTGCTTACTACTCACCGCAGCCCGGAGGACTTTCCCATCTTGCCACCAGTTGGAAAGGTGTTTGGAAGCCAACTGGAAGTTCCGCCGATCGGTTTCATGCCGGGTGCTGCGTGTTAAGACTGCCGTAAAGACGGCTTTGAACCCGGCAAGGTGGACTGTTACCTGCCCGAAGGTGCAAACGGAATAGTTTTGAGGCAGTGTGCCGCTGCTCTGCCATTGCTTTAGCATCTGGGGGTTAGACCAGAATAAAGCGTCCAGCGAGTTTATTTCACCCACTGATTTGACGGAGAGATTGCCCTCCGCGTACCCCAGACTTGACCGGCGCTGGGAACCATAACGCCCCGGTGTGAACCGGAACGGTGGAGCCAGGTGGGGGAGTCAGACCCACAACCTGCCGCTTACAAAACGGCTGCTCTGCCATTGAGCTAACCTGGCATAATAACAGAATAAATTCATGATGGAGACGACACCCCGCGATATGATACATATGTTTGTACTGGTGACGGGTACATGGATACTAATTCAAACACCTGGATATGACCGAGGTGTGGAGCCGTTTGCTACCCGGTGCGGCCGCATGTTGGCCGTGCCGGTGTGACGGGACTTTACGGTGTGAAAAACCAAAATGAAGTTATTCTGTTGTGGAGGGGCGTACCGGAGTTGAACCGGCGCTGCCTGCTTGGAAGGCAGGAGTACGAACCGTTATACGAACACCCCAGATTAGCGCCCGGTTGGGATTGAACCAACAATCTCCCGATTGCAAGTCGGGCGCTTGACCGCTTTAAGCTGTGGACGCTGAGAAACGAATTGACAAAAGGAAAAAGTCATGATAAGATATAATTGCACTACCTTCAGAATTTTTAGCACAATCATTTTTTAGCAATTTCCTCTTTCACAAAGTTTCGTCTTACGTTTTATTGAGAAGGCGAAGCTAAAAATGAAAGAAGGGTGGTGGTTCCGTGAGGAAACGCCTAAGTGCAGTTATTGCCAAAGTGGCGGATGTTATCACAATCGCAGGAGCGATCCTGTGGGTGTGGCAGATTGTCACAAGGTAAATAGCAAAAGCCTTATGCCGTTTGGTATGGGGCTTTTTTATTTTGCCAATTCATTGATTCCTGCCGGGATTGGACCGGTAAAGCAGCCGACCTGCCGGGAATCATACCAGGGCGGATTGTTTTAACGTGCTACCGCCTTCGCACGTTGCCCATGTACCAGCCTTGAGGACAGCGAGGTGCCGACACAGCCATGCACATGACCTTGCGCCAAGGATTTAATAGAGCCTTGAGCCTTGGGGGGTGAGGAATAAACTTTGATGAAAAAATAAGGTTTGAAATTTGAGCGTTGAGGTTTAAGCGTTAAGCATTAAACTTTCCGGGCAAATACATTCATTCTGACGGGCTGGGCATACAAAAAATGCAGCCGCGAGGAATGAACCAATATTTTTATCATAATTCCAATGATAGCGTGGAACAGGTGTTTATAGTTTTAACTTTGTCATTATTCCACAGCGGACAAAGCGGCTTGTGGTTTGACGCTTTCGGTACACAGGCAAATGGTATCAAAACAGCTTAGTAGCTGAATGTGATCTGGGTAACGGCGTTGGAAACAGAGAGGGCAGAATCAATTTCGTTGTTGAAGGAATCGATCTGGGACTGCAGATCTTCAATAATTTGAGTACAGCCTTTGGTAAGGCCATCGACCAGCTCCATGGAGTTCTGTTCAAGATAGGTGTTGCGGATCTTGGCGACAGTTTCAGGATCGGCATCCTTGGTTTTGGAATCGCCGCCGCAGATCGATTTGACCATATCATCGGCCTTGGCTTCCACACGGAGATTGGCGGAAGTGATCTGAGAGGTTTCGTTTGAATACTGGGCCTGAATATGGCTGCGCAGGTAGTCCAGGTATTCCATGCCGTGCTGTTTGAGAGAGATAGCTTCGGCCACAGTATAAGTTTTATTGCCAACTGAAATTTCTGTGACCGCGTTGGACTTGGAGACAGCGGCCTTGATGGCGTTGCGGCGATTGATGAGATCCATAGCGGAATCATAACTGGCCTGAGCGGATGTTTTGAATTCATCCACCGTGATTGCACCGAGCTTGGTAGCTTTGGCTTTGGCGGCGACACAGAACTTGGCGGAATCGATCTTTTTGATGATGCGGGAATCAATTGTTTTGAGTTCTACCAGAGCGCGGTGGATGGTCATAGTTTCGGTAGTCATGGGAAAAACCTCCTAAAAGTATCGTTTATGAAAACTTGTATTTAATGATGATGAAAAAATGTGGGACGAAGATGCCCCACGATGGGAAAAGAGCATTATTTTAAGTTGAGCTGTTTATAGGACAGCCACTTTCTGTAAGAATAAACGAAATCATTGCTGTAGACACCCCAGAGTTTTTCTATCGGCTGCTCTGTTTTGAAAAGGCGCAGGAATTGGCCGGATTTATAACAGGAGCTAACAAGAACTTTTTTGTTTTTGAAGGGGTTGTTTTCGGGAAGCTTTTCCCGGCGCAGAGAGTAGATACGGTTGATGTTGTTGACGATATAGTAACCATTGGCATCCGGGTCCGGCTTTTCAGCCTTATTGGCCCCTTTTAGCCCACGAATTACATAGCCATCACGGCCAAAAAAAGGAGCTTCGCGTATGCCGTCACGATAAGAGACCAGGATTGATGTGGCGGTCATAGCATTTTCGAGGTTAATAAGGCAAAAGGAGGAGGGGATGACGATATTACGGGTGAGATGGTTTTGTTCTGTAGCGTAGATAACCCTTCTGGTGAGATCGACATCTGCTTTTTTGATAAGCGCGATATCTTTGACCTTTACGCCGCACCAGGCAAGAGTATAAACTGCGCGTGGCATATAGTCCTGATCCCGGTTATGGAAGATGGCGTCCATCAGAGATTCAAATTCTTCTTCAGAGAAAAGCATCTGCTGGGAGTAAACATCAAGGGACTGCTGCAGAGTGGGCTTGCCTGGGTTGGCAACTGTAGTCATGGATGGCTTTTGGGAGCCACTCATACTATCGGACGGGGAATCCTTGAAGAGCTGATGAAACGGATGGTTGGTTACTTGAGCTGTGGTGAGAATGTTTTGAAGAACCAGATAATCCAGGTAGCAGGAGAGAAGAGTTAGCTTATTGCGATTGATGACCACACTTGACGAGCTGCCGATGATCGCTTTCTCGTAAAATGCAGCGTATTCCTGATAGGAAAAGGATTCGAACCGGACGCCGTAATTGTGCTCATAAGTTTCGACCGTGTAGGACATTTGGGGGATGATTTTTTGGATATACTGCGGAAGAGCTTTGCCCTGATTAACCGCAGAATAGGCATTGGTGAAATCAGAAATAAGCTGCTGGTAACGAGCGATACGAGCGGAATCATTGTTGTACCGTTCGATGATAGTTTTGCCCATACAAATCCTGCCTTTCAGATAGTTATTTATAGTATAACGTATGTAGACAGGAAATGTAAAGGGGAAACTATGCAACCGGCGTTGGGCGCGGTTCCGGGATGACCCAGTGGGTAAGGAATGGATTTTGAGTGAGGAAAGCTTTTTTGGCCTGCTGCCAGTTTTCATCTGAGAAGCGGGCAATCGGTTCACCAAGCTGAGAGTTCAGGAGAGTATCCCGCGCTTCGACCACGAGGGTAGAATCCCGCGTAAGGCCGCGGATGGAACCGGCTGGGTAATCAACATGCGTTGGACTGGCACTTGCAAAGCGCTTGGTGGTGAAGGGAATAACATCGCATTGGCCGCTGAATTTGTTATAAATATCATTGCTGACGACCAGATAGGGATGAATGCCAACGTACTTGTGCGTACCAAGCAGGGCGTGGTCTTGCGGGGTGCAGCCCAGCCGGATTTCGCCAAACTTGGGAACCGAGGTACTGGGTTTGAACATAGCGGGAAACCTCCTTTACTTGTTTTTGCTTACCTTGTGAGATTATAATACCATACTAAATACAAGAAGTCAACAGTAAATTTCAAGTTTTTTGAAAAATATTTACGGAATAATTTACACCGTCCAGGGCGAAATCATAAGTGGTGTAGGAGTAGGTACAGCGGCCAAAGGGGATCTCGTTGCCGGGGGTGCTGGGGGTGACGGCGGCCTGAATGTTGAGAGCCTGCAGGACGATGGTGCTGGTTTTGCTTTGGAAGCGAAGCAGCGGGACGCCGGTAGAGGCGGACATGAAGCGGATTTGATCCGGCTTGAAGGTGGAAAGGGAGGACATAGCCGGGGTATAGAGGTGGACATTGATGTAGGCTGCGTTTTGGCAGGCGGTGGCAAGCTGGGCAAGGGTAATAGTTTGTGTGTTCATGGCTCCTCCTTATCAGTTGACGTCCGAAAAGATGGACTGGAAAATGGTGGGAATTTAATCCCAATAGTTGTAATTGACAACCATTTGTTGTATAATGCGAGTATAGCACAAAGGAATTCAAGATACTAGAACGGAAACCTGTACTAACATTGAAAAGGGGACACGAAAATATGGAGATTGGGCAAATTATACGAGAGTGGCGCAAAGCAAACGGAATAAGCCAGCGGGAACTGGCAGAGCGGCTGCGATGCGGGACCCACACCGTGATGGGGTGGGAGAACGGAATCAACTACCCAGGGTTTTGGGCGCTGGGCGTATTGGCGGACGAGATGCACTGCACGGTAGACTACCTGATGGGGAGGGAAAATCATCCTGTAGCGGCCTGTAAAGAATCCACGATGGAATCAATGGCATCTGAGGCTTCGGAACAAAGATCAACAGCGGACTGAAGTTCATCCATGGCGTCCTGCATGGCGGTGCCGCGGTCGGAATCCTGCATAGACTCCGGCATATTATCGAAGGCTTCTTCCTCAAGATCATGCAGGTCTTGAACCTGGGAGGAAAGATCGTCCTGAATGGTGGAGGAGAGATCCTTGAAAGCCTTGATAAGACCGCGAATTCTGGAGCGACGTTCTCTATTCATAGCAAATTACCTACCTTATTATATAGTGATTAGAATGAGTGGGTTTTGGATTCGGTTACGGTATGGATGATAGCGGGGCTGCAAGACCAGGCAAAGTGGGGCTGGCGGCCGGTGGAAGTGACGACGGCGGTGACAAGATCCATGGCAGCAAGGATGGCTTTTTGGCGGATGATGTTGCGGTCGTGATCCTGAAAAAGATAGCGGCGAACGAAAACATTTTGGATCTCCGAATTGGCCACGGCGATATAGACAGTGCCGACAGGCTGAGATTCCGCATGAGGACCTGCAATGCCGGTGATGCCAACGCCAAGCTCTGCGCCGGATTTTTGAGCTGCGCCGATTGCCATTTGGGCGGCGACAGGACCGGAATAAACAGTGTAATTCTTGATGGTATCCGGTTTGACGGAGACAAGGTTCATTTTGGCAGCGGCAGAGTAAGTGACAAAGCCGTACTCCATAACGCTGGATGCGCCGGGGATACTGGCAAGAGAGGAAGAGAAGAGGCCGGCGGTGCAGCTTTCGGCAGCAGAGATGTGAAGAGATTTGGATTTGAGCAGTTCAACAAGCTGTTGGGAGGACTGAGGGATAGAATTCATGATAAGGCTCCTTTGAATGGGAGGATGTACGCCAGGGTTTTGCGACCCTGGTTTTTATTTTTTAATAGGACAGAACGAAGAACAGCCAGGTAAAAAAGATTTGGCCGGTATGGAGGAGCTGGTCGGTGGTAAGAGAGATAGAACCTTCGTTTGCTTTTTGGTGGTCAATAATAGCATGAAAACCGGTATTGGTAAGAATGGAGGAACAGAAATAGGCGATTGCATGGGGATTATAGGGGAAGAACAGAGAATAAACCAGAAGCGGGATCGTAATGCAGGTTGACCACATGAAGGAATGTTCGATGAGGGCGGTGATGTAATCAACAGGATAATGCTCCTGAACGAATTCTTTTGAGTACTTGAGGTCCCACCATAAGCGCTGCTTGAAATCAGCGAGGATGCCCTGGAGATTGTAATCGGCAATGAGGTGGGAGAAAAACATAAGAAGGAGGAGAAGAAATTTGATGAGCATAATCATTCACCCGCCTTGATCTTACATGGTGTAGAGCTTGACAGCGATATCAAGAACTATAAGGACAAAGCAGATACCGATAAAAATCAGGGTACCTTTATCATTATTCTTTTTCATGTTAGTGCTCCTTTCGATTTTTCATGGCTTCCTGAGCCTGAGCGTAAGTGAGGGTTTTGCCTTCGTGGCCGGGGAGAGGTTGAGATTTCCAGGTGCCGGGAACGTGGTATTGTTCAAGAGAACGGCGATTGAGTTGTTCGATAGAATAGCCGGAAACATTGGCAGCGTATTCATGATTGACCTGGATGCCCATATCTTCACAGTCGTGGCAAATCATAATATAGATTGCCTCGGACCAGGAACAGTGGCGTTCTTGCTGGATCTTGAAAGCGTATTCGCCACGCAGGTTGTGGCCATTTTCAGCAATGGCAAGCCAGGAATCTTGGACCTCCTGTTGTTTGCGGGCACACATGGGAATACCTTCGTTGGGATCGGATTCAGGGAGAACTTTAAGGGCGACTTTGGCAATACCATATGAGAAGGCATATACAGCGGCGAACATAAGAGCTGCGATAACAATAGCCGCGAGAAGACAAAGAATTGGCATATTGTTACCTCCTTGGATTTTTTTTTGAAAATTGAAATTATTTGGAACGAAGACGGCAGCGCATGACCTGGATGGACTGGACGCTGCGCTGAAGACGGGCGGAAAGTTGACGGTCGGGGATGGAGTGGGTGAGGATAAGATTCATAAATTGAGGCAATGAAATCCGCGACTTTAGTCATGAGAGGAATTTCCCGTTCGTATTCTTTCTATTAGATAATTTGTTGCGGGTTCCAATAACCGCAATTTTTTGAATGTTACACCTTTGGAAATGCGCGTACCGTCTAACTTCTTGAGAGTAAAACTCCCTGATGCACGGCGACCGGAAACAAAGCACTCTTGTCCCTCGTAGAGAACCTTATCCCAAAGGCGGTAACCATCGACAACATAAGGCATTTGGCTTCTTTTCCGAATGCCATCTTTTGAGAAATTCGCTTTATGGGTTTGTCGATTGTGGTGCCTTATCGCTTTTGTGCGATAGCAAACACTGCAAGGTTCAGCAAGTTGATGTTTGCTAATACAACGAGCATCGTTTACATGACTCTTTTTGATGTCATTTTGCTCGCGGCGCATTTTAGTGATATAGCCATAAGATCCCTGGACAGGGATAGGCAATTCTTCATGCAAACGAGCTAATAAAGTTTTACGCATGATACCCATAAAAGCCGCATCACGAAGCGTTTTACCACGTTTTTTGCCGTCAAGTGTTATCTTCCCTTTATGGAAGTTGTTGTGGCAAGTGGTACACAAAGTGATAAGGTTGCTTGGAGCGTTACCACCAACCTTACGGCTTTCAAGGTGATGTACATGCAGCTTGACGGTTTTCTTTGCGGTGGTATGAGCACCACAGCATTGGCATGTATAGTTATCACGCTTCAAAACATACTGGCGAACATTGTATTCGTCGTACATCTCACCGAGTTGGTAGTCGGTTCCTACCGGCAGAGGCTTTCCGGCGAGCATTGCTTTTAAGCGTTGCGTGTCAAACTCTGCAGTTTCTACTCTTACAAGAGTGACAGGTAAAATTCGACAGATGCGCTTAATAACAGTAATGTGCTCTTGGATTTTTACTTCCACAGAAGGCGCAAGCCAACCCTTATGTTTGCTGTGTACACGGTTATTGAATCTTGGCGCACGGTAACGAGTTTTGCGATTTCGCCTTGAACGGCGGTTCTGTCTGCGCGTAGATAGCAATTCTACTACATCGTTGCGGGGAGTGAACTCTTCACTGTATAGTTCTCGCTTTTCAGTAGATGCAGAAAGACCCACGTGCTTGCTACCAGCGTCAACGCCTAAAGTGATAGGCTGTTTGTATCCCGCACTTCCATGCAGGAGTTTGATGGTGAACGGCGTGCGTTTTACAACGCAAGCTTTTTGCTGTTTCAACAAGATGCGAGCCTTTCCGGGTGAGCAAGGCATCAAGGGCTCGCCGCGCTTGTTAAGTACATACGCATATTGCATGATGCTATGCTCCTTTCGATAAAATTGCAGCTAAAAGGAAGCTGCTCACTCCTCCGAAGAGGGTAAAAATCCTTCCCCAAGGTCATAAGCGGTTTGATACAACCACACCTGTCGGCTTTGCCTCAGCTTTATGTGATGTGTTGTCTTAGAGCGCACGGCTAGGATTTACACTATGCGGTAACTATCTATTCGCTTATAACGGGGCGCAACTTAATGCGCATAGGGTAGTCAACATATCCTTGCGGACACTTCTAAAGTACGGACTCGCTGGAACAAGCCCGCGACTTTAGTTGTGGGTTATTGACTTCCTCGGTGGTCCATCCACGTTTGGGGTAACCGGCTGTTTGCCGGTAGTTGTTGCGGCGATAATAATTGCGGGCAAGAGGATCAAGACGGGAAGACATGAGGGGAGTGGGTCAGCTCCTTGTTGGATTTGGGTATTTGCAAAATTAGGTGATTTTCTATTTGAAAATAGGTGGTCTACTAATTTATGCAAATACAATTCCTTCGTTTTTGACAACAAATTTACATTTATAATATGGATATGCGTTGCCATTCGTATTGTAATATCCATCTGCTTTGCCATTATGTGAGCCGCTAACTCCTTGCATCACATGAACTTGCCCGTCAACAAGAAATACACTTCCTGGATAGTTACGGTTCAAGTTTCTATATGCAGGATGATGCTCTTTCACCTTGAGCTTGCAAACATCACCTGGATGGCTTTGACGAAACTCTTCCAAACTGTCGGTAGTCTGTTTAATAGCCTTGTGGCGATTCGTTGCCACTGTTTTGCCATTGAGTGTGTACACGCGGCTCATGTTCGCTTTGTGTAGCACTCTTCTATCATGGCGGCGGAACTGCTTTAATTCGTATGGCACATGGCTGTTTATATTGCTATCACAAACATCGTTGGGTAAAACAGAACAGGCAATGCAATAAGCATCAAGCCAATGGTCTTTACTCACACCGTGCGCTGTACGATAGTCGTAGGTACTTTTACCATTGGTCACAAAGAAATGCTTCGGAAAAAGAGAATTCATCTCTTTCGTCAATGCCGGAATGATTTGATTCAATACGCTCAAAGCACCGTACTTTTTGACGAGTCCGACTTTTTCTTTGGCGAGTTTCTTTTGCCAGGTAGCATCCTTATGAACGAGATTGTGATGCTCCGTGCATAGACCAACAATATTGGCGATAGTGTTGCTACCGTTTTCGGATTTCGGTACTACATGATGGTAATGTTCAATGGGCTTCTCACAAAATAGGCAATGGTGTTCCTGCATTTCAGAAACAGCATTTTCAAGGCTCCCTTTTTGGTAGAGTGGGCCTTGCTGATACTGCCATTTCTGAATGTTAGGGTTGTCAAGCTGCATGAACGCAAATTTGTTGACTTCAAGCACAACATCACTGATAGGAAGAAACTTCTGAATTTTCTTCACCAAGTTGATGTGTGTCTGTAGCAACTGATTTGCAGTAGGCGTAAGCCATCCTTCCGGTCTTGCACGATTGGTGAACTTTGCCTCTTTGTTTTTGATACCAATGCAAAGTACATCTTTCTCACAACCCGGAAGATGGCGCTTGATAACGCCAATTTCTTTTGCACGTTTACTAACACTACCATTTTGAGCAGTGGTTTGCTTTACGCACTTCTTAGAAATAGTGCCGTTGGTTTTTGCTCTCCGCTGACGGCGGCAGCGTCTGCCGTTGGTGCGTCTTGCGCAGCGTGATTCCTTACGCTTTTTCATCAGCTTAGGGACTTCCTTATTGCGGGTCTCAAGATGCGCAGTAAAGACCGCCGCCCCGTCTGTTTTGACAACGGCAACGCCGATGTTGGTCCTACCAGGGTCGATACCCAAGTATAGGGGTTGAACTACATCATCAGTTTCATAAAGCAACTGGATAGTAAACGGTTTTGATTTTACGACTCGTGCTTTTCCATTCTTAAGGAGATGGCGCACATGCATACAGCGAGTCGTTGGCATCAAAGGTTTACCATCTTTGTTTAACACATATACAGTAGGCATATACGCTACCCTCCTTTTACTGTAAGTCTCTCCTGCTGAAACAGGAGGTTGTGTTTCCCTTGGCTGGGTGTTTGCTGTGAGCGGTATTGTACGAGACAATGCCACTCGTGCGGAGCTATCAACTGGGAAAATCGATAGGCGCAACAAACATCCAAATGCCTGTGGTATTTGTAAAAACAGATGGTTTTATTCAAACCACCTATTTTTGCAAATACCCGATTTATTGGGTGAAATCATGGGCGGACTGGGCAAGGGGCAGGCAGTGAGCACGCAAAATCTGCCAGAGTTTGCAATCCGGTTTTGTGCGGGAGAGGAGTTGCAGGGCGCGGTCCCTGGACATATCGCGGTGGGCAAGAGTGCAGGCTTGAGCCAGAAAGTTGCGATGGGATTCATTGTTGGTGAAAAGAAGCTCGGTACCGGGGTGAGTTTCCGTTAAGTAAAAGTAGGAGCCGGTAACTTGCAGGCGGATGCCAGCGGACGGAGAACAGTAGAGATCGAGGGGAGAATCATCCTTTGCCGAGGTGTAGCCTTCGCCAAAATAAGAGAGCCAGCGGTGGACGTTGGGACCCCAGGGGCAAACGGTGGGTGGCGGCATGAAATCATTGCCTTCCCAAACGTTTGAGGTAAAAGTTTCATCATAGGGGTAAGGACAATCCTGTTCCGGGGTGAGAGGCGGGGCGTAGATTAGAGGCGGATAGGCGGGCTGGATGGTGCAGATAGCTTCCAGCGGAACGGAAGCACCTTGTGGCAAAGGAGTGAAATCACAGGCTTCGGTTGGGTAGGAATAGCCGGACGAAGAATGAATGTTTTTGGTTTTGACCTGGCGATAGACGGTGCGGAGCTTACCATCCTGATAAAGGTTGCCGAAGATAAAATCGTTCTGGCTGACAAAATAAAGAGTGCTGCGATCGCCATTGAAACAGAAAACAGCGGCGGCAGTTTGGTCGGTCAGGTTGGGACGGGGGATATCCGGGGCGGCGTGATCAAAATAATCCTGGAAGCTTGTCCAGTTTTTGAAGTAGAACGGGTAGTTGGGATTGGGAGCAAAATCAGAACAGATGCCTTGATAGGAACCGTAGTGAGGATGGGCGCAATCCGAAACAAGATTGACAGTGATGTTGTTAGCACGCTTACATTTGATGCCATGATAAGCGCAGTGACGGCAGTGAAGCTCTTCATCGTAAAGCGGATTTGTGGCGGACATGGGACAACCCCCTTTAGACGACGTAGTGGATATCGCGGGAGCGGGTGCGGCGGAAGGCGAGAGCGGCGGGAGTGGTGGATTTGATCTGGGCGATGGCATCATAACAAGCCTTTTCATCCGGGTCAGAGAGTTCATCATCAGAGATGTTGCGGTATTCAAATGTAAGGTCCTTGCCTTCAACAAAGGGAGTGCCGGAGGTTTTATCGAACTGAACGGAATCATTGTTGTAGGTGACTTCGAAGATGAAATCGCCGTTTTTGTTAAAGAAGCGAACATATTCTTCCGAGGAGGGATCGAAGAGATCACGACGGACATTGCTGGCGGTATAGACAACACCGTTTGCGAATTTCATGGTGATGTTATAGTGCTCAGCGTTGAGGTTGACAATGTTCAGATCCTTGATGGCTTCCGTGAAAGGCAGGCCGGTGTTGAGTTCAAAGGCGATGGAACGCAGGCAATCATAATTGAGGTCAACGCGACCGGCAAAACCGATAACGGCATCGATCTGGTCATAATATTCCGGCTTGAGCTTATCCTGCATATAGGTGCGGATTTCATTGGCAGTGGGGTAATCGAAGCGGAAGTGGTAGTGGAAGCGGCCGGGGCGGTTGACGAGGAAATCATTGAGACCTTTGAGATCATTGCAGGTGACAACGAAGAGGCGCTTGCCGTTGGAGGTGCCATCGAACAGGGAGAGCATGGTGGACTGAGGATCGGTTTTATTATCATCGGAAGGGTGGGCGAAGGTTTTATCGAATTCATCAAAGAGGATCATGACTTCCTGGTCGATGGATTCGAGGTAGGAGGCGATGCCGGGGATGGCTTCATCAACAATGAGGACGGGCAAGCCAGCAGAGATGGCGCGGGTGGAGAGCAGGCGGGCAAACATGGACTTGCCGATACCTTTTGCACCGCTGAGGATGACGCCAAGAGAACGCGGGAAAGCGTTGTAGGACGCTATGACTTTTTCGACCTTGGATTCATGTGGGCCATAGACAGTTTCGTTGACCTGCATATTGGGGCGGGATTCCAGATAGAAGCCGCTAAGCTTGGAGAAACGGACGCAGTAGGTGGCGGCGGGCAGGGAATCAAAGGTGCGAAGGGAATCATCGTAGATCTGGTACTTGATGCCGGTGTTGACGATTTTCATAAATATGTAACTCCTTTTAAGTTTTGTTATAGAACAATGTTAAAAGTAAAACAAGGTGGTGGAAAATATTACAAAAACGGGAAGTGGTACGGTTATTGGTCCGGGGCTTTGAGATTGTGGGGGTCATAGGGGGTGTAAGTGATTTCGATTTTGCCGGGGCAGGTACAGGTTTTGCCATTGACAAAATACTGACGCCAGTAGTCATCGTCACATTCGCCTTTGGAGGTAATACGGAAGGTGAGGGAAGGGAAGGAGCGGGAGAGGGCGATCATATCGTTGGCGACATCGAACGGACATTCGTTTTCGGGGTCGAAGGTGAGGATATCGTTCTCGTCATCATAAAAATAGGCGGAAGGATCGAAGGGTCTGAGGCAAGGGGAAGCATCAGCGTAAAGGGTTTGGAGTTCATGCTGGATGGCACGACGGGTGGGTTCCGGGATGAGAGTGGGGTCGTCATCGCGGAAGATATCGAGGGTATGGCGGGTAAAATAGGACATAGAATCATCTCCTTTAAGATGCAGCGGCGGAATCGGTGAGGGATTTGAACATTGTTTTGGGAAGGCCAGGGGTAGATTCCTGGCGGGAAATCCACTGGCGTTGGTAGGAAACAACACGGGGATAATCAGCAGCAGGGGAAACAAGTTTTGGGGTTTCGATGTTTTCAAAGACACATTCCGCGATGATCTGCAGGATTTCCGGCAAGGTGGTATCAGAACCATAGGCGGCGACAAGACCGCGCAGAGAACAATAATAAGGCTCGACGGCTTGTTCCAGCTGGCGGATGGTGTAGGCAGAGAGGTCGATCGTTTCGGCGGCAACGGCATAATAATTGCGGTTGGGAGAAGCCGATTTGGAGTGGAAAGGAACGATATCAGTGAACTGGTATGTAGTGGGAGAGAGCGCACGGCAGAACTGGCGGGTGTCCGGGTCAGTTTGGAAAAATTGTTTCATGGGGGGTGGTCCTTTCAGGGGGTGGTGAGAGGCTGAATGAGAGAATCAAAAGAGATGGAGGAAATGGGAATGGACTGCGGGGAGGAAGAATAACCGACAAGAGCACAGATAGGGAAGTAAAAATGGCAACCGTAAAAAGAATACGTTCGTCTATCAGATGTATAGTGAACCTCTTTTACAACATAAGAGTTACCGCAGAATCGTTTCATGCTTTTCAAAATGGTGATACGCGGAGTTTTAATTTCGCCACTTTCATTCAAACCGTATTCTTCTGCCATGTCATCCCATGTACGGATGGTGACTGTATCACCGGGCTGAGGGTTGAAATTCATTAAGAAGCTCCTTTCATAAGATCATCAAAGGTGAGAGAGGATTCAAAGACGGGTAACACAAGAGAACAGACAGGAAAATCATAGCTTACATCCGCAAAAGAGCACCAGGAGCCAACAGCGGTAGTGGTTACACTTTCAACAGTGTAGAAATGACCGCAATATTGTTTCATATTTGGAAGGATGGCGGCAGGAAGCGTTGGGATATCCCCATAGAAATCAGTGCCAAACTCTTTTACCATGTCATCCCAGGGGCGGATCATAATAAAATCACCGACTTGAGGAAAAGACGAACTCATTATGTGGCTCCTTTCATAAGATCATCGAAGGAAATGGTAAAAGCAGGAACAGGTGAGGTAAAAACGAACATGTCTTCCGTAAAAGGGAGCCAGCTGCCGTCTAATCCATAAATCCAATATTTATCGTTAATGGATGGCCGGACATATTCAACTTTGAAAGAGCGACCGCAAAACTGTTTCATATTATCGTCAAAGATTAAATAAGGGGTTTTAATCCCTCGTTCAACCAGGCTACCATATTGAGAGAGCATATCATCCCAGGCGCGGATGGTGACCGTATCGCCAGGCTGAAATTTGTGAGGGTAAAACGGCATAGGTTAAGCACCACCTTGAAGTAAATCATCGAAGGAAATGGGTGAGGGAGGAGTAGGCACGGGGGAGGATTCAATAAGAGATTGGTAAGCGGCATAAATTTTTGAAGCGTAATACATTTTGCCGTCCTGGGTGGTGAACTGAAAGAAATTTTGATTGCAGACACCTGTGGCGGTGACGGTTTGAGGGGAATCAAAATCACCGCGGGAAACGGCAGCAACGTCAGAAACAGGACAGAAAATGGAACGACTCCATGATAAGTTCATACGGTAAGCAATGGATTGTTTGCGCGGATTAGAGCTTTGGTGAAAATCATCATAGAGAGCTTTACATTGAGCGAAGGAGGGGAAGAGAATTTTTTGGTTAGGAAGGATGGTGGGGTAAAAAAGATCGGTTGTTTCGGGAGGAATCAAAAGAAGTCACCACCTTGGAGAAGAGAATCAAAGGAGAGAGAAGAGGGAGGAACGGATTGGGGTTTAGATTGTTCAAACATAGGGGAAGAAAAAATCCTAAAACTACCGGCGAAATAATAAGAATCAAAAGTTGGAGGTACATGGCGGCGTACATAAACAATAGGGAGTGTTTGTCCGCAATATTGTTTCATATACCCTGTAAAAGATTTTGGAACTTTGATTTCACCAGATTCGTTCAAACCAAATTCGGACTCCATGTCTTCCCACTGGCGGATAGTAACTTCATCTCCGATGTTGTAGGTAGGATAATCAGCAGGGTTAAGAGGTTTCATTGAGGGAGTTCACCTCCGGCAAGGAGTTGGTCAAAAGAAATGGCGGGAGGAATGACGGGAGAGGATTCGTTAAGAGGGGCGAGCATGGCGGGTGAGAGGAACCAGTGGCTAAATGCAGGAGAGAGAAGAGGATCATCGGACTGGAAGATATCCTGAGAAAGATAACGTTTTTCGCTGTTAAAATAATAAGGTTCGCTTACGATGGTGAGAGTGGCACCGCAGAGGCATTTCATTTCCTCATTAAAGAATGTGTGGTCCGGCAAGTAAATACCATCGATACCATCATGACATTTGATGGAACTGAGTTCATCCCAGGATAGGATTCGGACACGCTGGCCGGGGTAGAGGTCTTGGAAGGTCATAGGAAATCACCTCATTGAACAGTATGAGCGCCGTAACAAGCAGCGTCAGGGATGATAGGATTCGGCATAGGGGCGGGGCTGCTGGATTTGGGCTGGGGTTTGGGTGCCCAGGAATAGGGCTGGCCATCCAGGATTTGCATTTCCTTGGCGATGGAAGCGATAACGAAATCAAGAGAGATGGCCTGACCGGTAGTCTGGCGGCCCCAGTAGGACTTGCCCCAGCAATCAAGAACGACTTCACCGCGGGCTTTGAGCTTTTCACCGAACCAGTTGGAGACCGCCCACCATTCAAAGATTTCGGGCGGGGTGGTGTCGAGGTCATCGTATTCATCGTCACTGTAGACAGCACCGCAACACTGACAGACATGAACAGTTTCGGACTCGCAGCAGGCACGGGCTTGGGCGAGAGTGGGATAGGTGAGGCCGCAGACAGGGCAGATATAGGGGTCCACAGATTCCGGAACGTCAGAATCATAATCCGGGTTTTGGAATTTGGAATCATCGAGATCCGTGACGTCAACTTCATCAAAGCAGGTGGAAGAACCGCACTCGGAGCAGGTTTGGGAGGAGGCATCACAGATAGCGGATTCGTAATCGGATTCATCGAAAGGAGGAGCTTCCGGGATACTAGCGCCATAAGCGAGGGCGGAAAGAATAAAATCCATTTCCAGGTTCATATTGCAGAAGACTTCACGGTTGATGAGATGATCGAGAATTCTTTGGTTGGGGGTGGAATCGGAAGAATATTCGTGACCGTTGACGGTGTAAAGCATAAGATCAACTTCCTTTTTTTGTACAAAGATTAGAGATTGGACTCATGAGCGATAATAATTTCATCAGGGTCAGAATAAGTACTGACAGCATCGGGCTCAAAAAAGACAGAAGCGATATCAGACATCCGCTCTATACCATAGCAAGAGCCTATAGAATCAACCACTACCCATTTTTGAGTAACAGAATCATACTGATAAAGGGTGAGATATTTTGCTTTGCCGTTAAGATATTCCTGACAGGCTGCAAGTTCATCAATGATAATATCAACAGCACGGCTTTCCCAATCGTGGTCTTCGTAACCGGCATCAAGAACACTTTTGTGAGTACAGACAGCAAACCCGACAATATCAGAATCAAAATCACCACAAAGCGGAAGGATGGAAAGAGAAAGACGAGAGGAGTCCCTATAAGCATAAATTGGACGGATATTGTATTCTGTGTCTGATTCCTTTAAGGTTTTCATGTCAGGAACGAAGCAATCAATAGACTTATCGCCAATCAGGTGACGATCAGGAGTAATATAGAGGGTACAGTAAGTTTTGCCGGTTTCCCGTGGGTTGACAGCGTGAAAATCCGCCTCACAAGAAATAAAATAAAGATTATTATCAGCATCACGGACGCGAACACCGGTGAGAATTTTTTCTTGGGAAGGAATAACAAGAATAGACATAGTTCAAACATCCTTTATGGTTTTTTGATCAGGATTCAAAATCGGGGTGGTCGAGGGCGGTGGCGTTGGTGAAGAAGACATCAACCATATCCTGATCGGATTCGATGTTATAGCAGCCGCCGCAGGAATCGTTTTCTTTCCACGCATTGGAATAAGGGTCATATTGATAAAGGGTGAGAGTTTTTGCTTCGCCGTTGAGGTACTGCTGATAGAGTTCAAGCTCACTTTTGATCACGTCCTCAGCACGGGAGCGCCAGTCCGGGGTGGAGTAGCCGAGGTCAGCTACGTTCTGGCGGGTGCAGACGGCGAAACCGGCAAGGCCGGAATCAAAATCATCATGGAACGGGGTGGTGGAGAGAGCGATGGCGGAGTGAATGTAGGCATAGATGGGAAGCTTGACATATTCAGGTTCAATGCCGGCTTTGACATCAGGGACAAAAGCGCTGACAGGTTTATCACCGGAGAAATAACGGTTGGGGGCGATATAGAATGTGGAGTAGCAATCCCAATCCGTGCGGGGGTTGGGAGGGAAGAGGTCGGGTTCTTCGGAGATAAAATAAAGATCATTGCCGGATTTGGTGTAGGTGCCGGTGAGGGTTTGTTTGGTTTGAACGGGGATGGTGAGGGTGGACATATTTCAAGCCTCCTTCTTGGATGCGGATTCAACTTCCGGCTTGGATGCGGCGTTAATATAAGTGTTGACGGCGGCATTGAAGCGATCAAACAGGACGCCGCTGTACATGACAAGGGTTTTGAGCTGCTGGGCGGTGCGGTGATAGCGATTGCGGAACTGGATATGAGCTTCGTTCCAATCGGTGTTCATGGTTTTATAGACGTTGCGGTAGGTGACGGAGAAGTTGCAGGAGGTATCATGGTAGATAGCAGCGGCCTTGGCAATGGCGGCATTGATGGCGGCAGCACGTTCATCCAAAAGGGACTGAGAAGGGGCGGGCTTGGGCTGCTTTGCGGATTCATCCGACAGGGGGGCGGGAACGGGCTGTTCATCCAGAACGGAGGTGGCCGGAGATTTGATGATGCAGGGTTCGTTTTTAATGAGGCCGAGTTCCCGCTGGACACCGATGGGAAGCTGAGAGTTGGGGTTGGAATCATTTTTGCGGACGTGCTTGATGATGGCATCGTTATAGAGATCGTTCAAAATAGAATCGAAGATTTCGCGGTAGGTAGTGGAGGATTCGACAATTTGGATGGTGGAGAGATAAGAAGTACAGGCGTGAGACTTGCGGTAGTTGATGCGCTCCTGCTCCTGGACAAAGCCGTAATCGCGTTTCATTTTGGCGTAGATCTGGCTGAGGATATCGCGGCGGGAGGGGTAAAGCTCCGGGGCGTTGCGGATGATTTTATCCATGGTCTGGTAGACTTCATCACGCCAGGTGACGGGGGCGGATACAGGTTTGGAGGTTACAGCAACAGAGACATTTGACTTTTGCGGAGCAGGTGCCGGGGTGGATTCGTTTTTGGGGCTGGGGGCGGGTTCATCATGGACGGCATAATCCATGGGGGTGACGGTGACGGGCTGCTGAGCGGGGACAGCACCGGTAAAGTGGTTGGCGAGGGCAGCGAGGGTGGAGGTCATTGTGACCATGCAGCGGGTGGTTTCGGCCTGGGTTTTGAGGGTGGAATCAACGAGGGCCTGGATGGTTTGCATGGCGACGGTGGAGGTTTGGTCCGGGGTGGCAAGGACGCTGCGGCCATGGTAAAGGGATTCCATAACGTCCCATACGAAGTCCATGAACTTATCCGCGTTGGGCTGGCGGGAGAAGCGGCAGATTTCCATAACACCGCGGAGGGTGTAAATAAATACATCCCTGGACTTACCGTCAACTGTATTCATTTTGCATACGGTTGAAAGAGGGTTCAATCTATCTTTATTCCGATCATGAATCTGCTGAATTGCGGTACGAGGATGCTCATAATTCAACGCTGCACCGACCTGTTCGCGGGTCATGTAGAATTCATTTTTATTGGAATCGTCCTGATATACATTGCAAGTCAGAGAGCCAAAAGGTTTTTGGGTGACAAGGGTAAGATTTTGAGTCATTTTGAAAGTTCCTTTCTGAATTGAAATGAGATGATATGGGATAAATGGATATTGGATATTTGTTATGCTTTGACGGTGTTTTTGCGGGTGAGTTCGAGGACGGTGCAGAACGGGGCGAACCAGCCGCCGCCCGAATAGAAGGCGTGCGGGGTGGAGGGCTGGCATTCATAGCAGACAGTACCGTTGATGATAGCGAGGGTGTAGGTAAGTTTGGTCATAATGGTTGATCCTTTCTGATGGTAAAAATAGATTCAAAATAAAACAGGGAACAAGCTGGTGGGAAAACGGTCTTCTTGAGTGAATTGATGGTTGGGTTTGTAAAAGACCTGTTATCGTTTGTTTTGGTTCTGCGGAGGATCTTATGATGTTATCTCGAAACCGTATGGAGGTGGCCAGTCTGCAGCCGACGCCTGTGGATCCGGGGGTGGATCCGGTAACAAATTCGGGCTCTTGGATATAACCGAAGAGTGAAGCATGAACTGAAATAAGATCAGCAAATGATTCTATACCTTGTTAGACTGTTCTATTTTTGAGGCTGATAGTTGGGACACGGCGGGGTGTGGTTGGCAAAATCGGCCATGGAAGCGCCGTAGTATTTATGCTTGGGAATTTGCCAGTTGATATGAACTGGGTGACGGGGACAGGATTTGTTTTGACATTTGGACATGCAGAAACAGATATCCTGATTGAGTTCAGAATAAAAGCTCATGAGGTAGCTCCTTGAAGTAAATCATCGAAGGAGAGAGTGGAGGGCGGAACGGATTGGGGTTTGGATTGTTCAAACATGGGAGAAGAAAAAACTATAGAACTATCGTCGAGATCATAAGAATCAAACCATGAAGGTGTATGGCGGTGTACATGAACAATGGAGAGTGTTTGTCCACAATATTTTTTCATATTGTTTGTGAAGCATTTTGGGACGTTGATGTCACCATATAAGTTCAAACCAAATTCGGACTCCATATCATCCCACTGGCGGATGGTAACTTCATCTCCAACGTTGTAGGTAGGATAGTTATTGGGGTTAAGGGCAGTATTCATAGTTATTGGACTCCTTTCAACAAATCATCAAAGGAGAGAGAAGAGGCAGGAATACAGTTTTTGGGTTTATGGGGGAGGGTTGCGGGGAGGAGCATGGCGGAGGTGAAATACCAACCGTAAGGAGAACCACCATCATTAAGGTCTACATGAACATCCGGTGAATAATTGAGAAAATAAGCGGATTCATCAGGAAGACATTTATCATGAACGATTTTGGCAACAATAAACTCTTTGCCGCAGAGAGGTTTCATGTCAAGAACAAAAGAAAGTTTATTGGGATGAACAGCGATACCACCGTAAGGATCGGAGCCGAATTCTTCCATCATATCATCCCAGGTGCGGACGATGACGCGATCACCGACGTGGTAAGTGGGGGAAGGGGCTGGCATTCAAATGCCTCCTTTCAGGAAATCGTCAAAGGAAACAGGGGAAATGGGAACCGGGGTGTCATAGGGGTGGAATTCATTGGGGGTGAAAAGAGCGGAGTTCCAAGAGAATTTGGCAGCGGCGGAGGGATCGACAGCGGTGGAGAGATCGTAGGGTTTTAAGGAGTAAAAGCCAGAAGCGCCAAATTTACGGTCAATTTGCATGATGCTGCCACAAAGAGAACGGCGTTTAAGGGGTATATAATCTGCGTTACCATTAGGAAGGGAACAGGAAGGGAACCGCGCATAACCAGCATCATCTTTGGGAAGAGCGTCAAACTCTGCAGCAGAAATGATTTGAACGAGGGTGCCAACGGGGTAGGTAGTGGGGAATTTCATTGCGCAACTCCTTTCAACAAATCATCGAAGGACATGGAAGGGGATGAAACTGGGGACTGAGAAACGGTATGAGGGCGAAATTCAGCGGCGGAGAAGAACCAGTCGTCCCAGGGAAAAACGGTTTTATCTTTAGCGAAGAGAGGTGTGAGTTTGTATAGGTCTCCTACACCTCTTTCGGAAATGCTAGTAATGACAGCCGAACAACCGCAAACAGGAAGTTTGTCTCTGTCAAAAGAATCGTACAAGCCGTAACTGGAACGGGCAAGAATAAAATTGCCGCGGTCATCCGTAGGATAGGAATAAACTTTTTCTTCGGAGATGATTTGGACAACATCGCCAACTTTATAGGTAGGATTCATGGTAGGCTTCCTTTCTGTGATGGGGTTAGAGGTTTGCGATAAGAGAATCAAAGCTGAGATACGGAGCGGGGATAGTGCGGGAGATCATGCTGGGCTGGATGATGTGGTAGGAATCGTTGTGAGGAAAGTAGAGGCGGAGAAGGCCGGAGCAGAGGATGGCAACGATCTTGCCTTGCTTGCCGAGGATAGGCTTATAGGGGAGAGAATCGGTGAGGGTGAAAGTGGTGCCGTAATCATACTGGAGGGAGCGAAGCATTTCGTGAGGAGAAATGATTTCGACCCAGGTGCCAGGTTCATAGCCAGGGAGGAAGGGGGTCATGAGGAATCACCTACTTTGAGAAATAAGTTCATCAAAAGAGATGGAAGGAGTGGGGAGAGGAGCGGGGGTGACGGCTTCGGGGGTATCGTCATAAGTAAGGGCAGAATGGGTGGCGACAAATGTTTTGTAATTCATACTGGGGACAATAACGGTGACATAAACGCCATTATCAGATTGGACAAAGCCGTGGAGGGTACGACGGGCTGTGCCATGTAGCGTTATGATTCCAAAATAAACGGGAGTGCCGGGTTGAATGTAATAAGGGTCCATAAGAATCACCTGTATGAATTAGAGGACGGAAATAATTTCATCAAAAGAAACGGTTGGTGAAGGTACGGTGTTGGGGGACTTATAGGCAAAGGAATCGTTGGGGTCCTGGATTTCGGTAATGTATTCATAGGGAACGTGGAAGGTGCGGGAATCATCGGTCCAGACGGTGACGCGGTTGCCGTTATCTTCGTGGACGGTGCCGGAGAGATAGATGATTTGAAATTTAGTTTTCATGGGATTGTGATCATGGCCGATAACGGGTCCTACGGTAAAGAATTTGACCCGTGAGCCGGGGGAGATAAGTTTCATAAAAATTACCTGCCTTGAAGGAGAGCGTCGAAAGAGATGGTTGGGGAAGATACGGGGGTAGAGGACTTATAAGCGAGAGGATCTTTGGCATTCTGAATTTTGGTAATAACTTCATAGGGGACGTTGTAGCTGTGGGAATCGATCAAAATGGTGACGGAGTTGCCGTTATCTTGGATAAGTTTCATAAAAATCACCTGAATTCGTTATGTAAGCGGGTTCCGGGGTATTACCAGGCGCTCCAACCATTGGGATGGCCGGAGGCCCAGCGAAAGGAAAGTAAAACCATGACTGTGCGTTTACCAGGCGCACGAACAGGGGGCGCAACGAGCTGCTAAGAAAGGAAGAAACAGCTGAAGCGCCTGGGAATGCCCCGGAACCATGGGGCGGAATGGAGAAAAATAAAAATCAATTTGTGAAAGCTGATGAGAGGCAGCCGGTGATGCGAGCAGGCACTGTTGACTCGGCCTCTTTGTTAGTTTTGTGTATGTGCTGAGGTTTCGTGTTTGTATTATTGAGTTTGTTGCGTTAGGCCGCCGTCAACGGATCAACGTGAGAGACTTGCCTTACTATCTCAGAAGGGAATCTCCGGATGGCCTTCGAGATCTTCGTCGCCAGGGGGTAGGACAGGGTAACAAATTCAAACCCTCGGATATGACCGGAGGGTGTTTGGCTTTGACTTAAAGAAAAATCAAAACAAAACTTTACCTTTGAAACAAATTGATTTTTTGAGATTATGCGGTTACGCTGGGCGGGGCGAGATCGGCCTTGATACAGGATTCAAGGTCAAGGCCATATTTGGCGTTATACTTTTGGATAATGTATTTGGTGGTATCGGGCTGGACATCCTTGAACCAGGTAATGTTGCCCTGGAAGGATTGAAGGTCTTCATCCGGCCACTTTTTGCCCTTTTGTTTATCGCGGAAGTAGGTATCAATGGTGGCTTTGAAGATTTTATTTTTGCGGTAGCCGACTGTGATTTGGTTATCCTTATTGAGCATGACGCCAAGAATCCAGTTGCGGCCGGCGCGGGAGTGGAACTGGGTTTTGGTTTCATTGAGGGTGAAAGGAGCGTTCATTTGGGAGAGAAGCTGGACGATGAGGCGCTCGACAGCATGGTAATTGAAGACAACTTTGCAGGAGACGATGATATCATCGGCGTAGCGGGTGTAGCAGAGGCGGTCGGTGATGGGGGTTCCGTCCGGGTTGTGCTTGCCGGATTCAAAATGGTTGACGGCCTTGGCGAAGGCGTGGTCAAAGGGGATCATCATGATGTTGGTGATGAGCGGGGAGATGGGGGTGCCCTGCGGCAGTGCTCCGTTAAGGAAGCAGAGGTCGAGGGCTTTGAGCAGCTCCGCGTGGCCGGTGGGGCTGGCGAGGATGAGGTTGAAGGGATAAATGAGTTCAAACTGGGAGAGGACAAACGCCGGCGTGGTGGAGGGGAAGAAGCCGTGGAAATCAAAATGGGCGAACCACCAGGCATCGAACTTTTGGTGACGTTTGGCGGCGGAGAGGACGCTGCGGTCCTCGACATAGGCGAAGGCGCAGGTGTGGTGGTCGGCAAACATCCAGGACTGGAAGAGGGTTTTGAGTTCCTTGAGGGCTTTCATTAAGTCGGAATTAGGGGCATCGATCCAGCGGAGGCCGCCGGAGGCTTTGGGGATGGGAAAATGGTTGTACAGGCTGGAACGGGGAGTGGTGAGGCGAAGGGATTCATACTGCTGGTTGAACGCCTGGAGCTGGAGGATCATTTGTTCCACCTTGGTGATGCGCATGATGCGGGGAGGAACTTTGTTGCAAATGACGGTACGGGTAGCACCGTGACCGCCAGTGGAAAGGTTAGCGAGGTTGAAATCCCCGCGAAGGAGTTCTTCAAACGTCATTTCCCGGAAACGTTCCGGGCAGTTATAAGTGATGTAAACCATGTGGGTGCTCCTTATGTGAGGGTTGTGTTTGTGTTCTGATGGGAGATGGCAGGCTGCCGCGGGACGATCCTCGCCGGGCTGAGCAAGACTGTTGTTCCGGTTGGTGCGATGGTTGCCTGATTTGGGCGCACCTTTTGGGTTACTGCAACCTTTGTAGGTTCAATATGTGTGGATTGGACTTAATCGTTTTCCACCAATCGGTAGTAAAAGTCTCAGCGACTGCGATATTCTAGTCGGTAGTCACCGTGGGGTCCGCTGGCCAGGATCATGGAGTGGGTGGGTCGGGGTAACAAATTCGTACTCTTGGATATAACCGAAGAGCCTGAAGCGAAAAAAGCTTACAGTATACAACACAAACGAAATTTAATGGAACGCTAAGATGACAGGGTTACAGACCGAGGAATGCGGATTCACCCTGGAGGTTGAAGGGGGCGGAGAGGCCGGTGTGGATCAGTTCGCCTTTTTTGATGAAGTTTTGGAAGTTGGTGACGGTATAGCAGGCGGCAACGCGAACCGTGGGGGCAACACCGAGGGTAGTGCCGCAGGCCGAAACGGGGACCTGGGCGGTGGCTTCGGCATGGGTGAAGTTCATTGTGGCGCGGAATTCCTTGACCTGTTTGGGGTCCGACCAATCGGCAGCGTAGAGCTGGGCGTCAAAGAGGGCGGTGCGGACATCAAACATGGCTTTAATGAAGGTATTAAAGCGGTTGGCATCAACGATTTTCTGGCGGATCTCGATGTTATCCACGGCGAGAAAAACGTAACCGGAGAGGGACTGGCCGTTCCAGCCGCAGGGTTCCAGACGGATATCATTTTTGGCTTCCGGGTTGATGGCACAGAGGATATCGCGGAGGGCTTCCACTTTGGGCTGGCCGACCTGGGGATCAAAGAACATCTGGTTGACGATGTTTTTCTTTTCCACCGTATCAAAATCATAAAGGGTGAAGTTGGTCAGGCCATAGCGGGCAAGAAGCTCCGCGATGGTGGAGCCGACTGAACCGCAGCCAATGATGTGGATGCGGCCTTTGACATCATGCGGGGAGAAGACATCCAGGCTTTTGGCAAGATTCATAAGGCACCTCCGTTGGTGAGATAATCGTAATAGGTGGGGTAGTGGTCGTAATAATTGCCGTCATCGTCCGTCCAACAGCGGGCGGCGTTATCCCAGAAGACGTGGGGTGCGGTGCCACCGGTGGGCTTGACGGGAGGGTTCGTTTTGGAATAGATGGGCGGAGCCTTGGTGACAAGGGACTGAGCGGTGGCGGCAAAATCGGAGAGAGTATCGGTGTAGGTAACAGAGATATCGTCTTTATCGTAGATTTTGTTGGCGGCGTAGTCATACAGGCGGGCGGTGAACTCGCCGCGCTTGTTCCAGATCATGAAGAGGTAGAAATCATTGCCCTTGAGCTTATTGACAATTTTGGACTCGTTTTCGTCATCAACGCCGGAAGGGGAAGTGGACATGTTGACGTGGCTGTGGGCCTGGTAGCGGATGTTGTTGAAGATTTCATCGGGCTGGGAGACCAGCCAGTCGTTGTATTTATCCTGGTCGGTTTCGACGGTGACACCGGTAACCTGCTGGGGGTAGACGAGGATATCATAAATTTCATACTCGGTGGGGGAGAGCTGGCGCATGAGGCCGTGCCAGGCGACCTCGGAAGTGAAATCATCAATGAGGCGGGACTGTTTGGCCCAGGCATCGGCAGTGAAATTGATGTTGATTTTATCTTTTGCCTTAGTTTTTGTGAGCTTGACAGCGCCGGTGAGGAGCTGCTGGCGATAGAGTTCGATGGCGGCATCCAGAGCGGTCTGATCAATACGGATAACTTGCATGGTTATTCTCCTTCCTTAACGGAATCGTTTGCGGATTTGAGCTGTTCAATGGCCTGCTTGGGGGTGATGGATTCACCGGCGGCGGTAAGGATGACGGGGATATCATTGTGATAGGCGTCGGCGAAATCATCAAAGAAATATTTGGTGGAGATTGTTTCGACGAGGTTCATGCTGCTGGCGCTCTGCTGACAGATAGCAATGGCGGCAATAAAATCTCGGCGATCCTCGGCATCCTCCAGCATGGGTTCATAGTTACCGAGGCAGGAGTGATGATTGATGTGAGGGTTGGGAACAGCCTGAATGACGTTCATATTGATCGCATCGGACATAGCTGTGACATGGCAGTTGTAATTAAGCCTATAGGTGGCAGCGAGTTTGATTTTGAAGATGTGGTCAATGAACACAGCCCGGAAAAGGATACGGACATCGTGTTCTTCTTCATCGGTAAGATCCTGATAGGGGCGGTCACTGTTGAAGATAAAGGTTTCGACATCATCCGGGTCATAGTTGGAGAGGAATGTGGTGATGACGAGGAGAAGCGATCCATCGACAGCACCAACGGAGATACCTTTTTGAGTGTGGAGATAATCCTTGAGTTCCGTGATAAAGGTGGATTCATCTTTGGAGTCAAGGCCGGTCAGCTCACAGTTGGTGTTGGTGATGTTGGTAAAAATTTCTGAGATACGGGCGCGGGTTTCTTTCAGATCACGGTAAAGGGTTTCAATACAGCGCTTGAGATCCGCTTTACGGCGGTCAATGGTACCTTTGAAGAGGGATTCGATCGCTTTATCTACGGCCCTGGAGGGCAGATCGGTTTTGTTATAAAGGGCTTCCGCCATCCGGGCGAGGGTTTCCGAGCCAGTATCCGGGGTGGAGAGGGCGCGGAGGTAAGCGAGTTCATCGGAGGTGAGGGGGTGATCCTTGAAGAGCCAGGGCAGCAGGCGGGGCATGGCCGAGGCGAAACGGCGGTGAAAAACACTGCTGTAGAGGCCAGTGTCGTGCTGGGGCTGGACGATGGTGATACGGGCGGCTGCATCCTGATAAACTTTGTATTTATCAGAGAGATAAGCGCCGATATCTTTGACTTCCTGAATGGAATCGGGGATGGCGGCATTATCAGTGACGAAGAACAAACGGGATTCATTCGGGTTAGGGGAAGGCTGCAGGCCGGAATCATCGCCAAGGATGGCAAGGGTATTGCCTGCGGTGAGGCGGGAGTAGACCGTGCAGGCCAGAACTTTGGTGAAAATTGTTTTGAAAGAGGAGCGGCAGGGGGTGCTGTCCTGCCATGTGATGGTGGGCGACATGTAATTGAGAATATCGGTATAGTTGGGGAGTGGCATGGTGATTCATTTTTCCTTTCTGATTAGATTTGGAACGATTGGCCGCGTTTGTGTTGCCCGCTGCCTGCCGCGTGGAGGCTGTTCCTGTAAGGCAGCACCCCGGTGGGGGAAGAGACACCACCGGAGAGGAATCAATCAGGCGTTATCCTGCTTGGCAATGTTGACCAGGTAGCACTTTTCCGCGATACCGAAGTCTGCGAAGGTCTTATCCAGGTCGCCTGCGGCCAGAGAGGAACCATCCAGCTTGGTCTGGCCGGTGGTGTAATCGACATCATGAGCTTCCAGGACGGAGCGCAGGGTGGTGTTGGGGTCAACGGGGTAGGTGTTGCGGTGCAGGTTATCGACGATCGTGACGTTAATCATGGTAAAAATCTCCTTATGATGAAATATTTTTATGTTGGATTGTGGATTGGGGAAGAAAAATCATGGCCGGGCTGCTTGTTGTGGGGGTAAGCACCGGCCGTTTTGGTTACTGAGCGGCGGTTTCGTTTTCCGGGGTGGTCTGGGCGGCCGGGGTGGAAACTTCAATGCTGGCGATGATGGCATCGTGGTCGGCCTTGAGCTGAGCCAGGGTTGCGGTGGCCTGGGTTTCGATTTCATCCAGGTGCTTCTTGGCGAAGCCGATGCGCTCGGCGACATGTTCCTTGGCCTTGGTGATGTCTTCGAGGTCGGCGGGCAGGTCCTCAACGTAGATGGCATTGTCGGTGCCGAAGGCGGACTTGGCGAAGCAGATGCCGTAGGTGGACATGCTCTGCTTGGCGGACGGGGCAATGGCAAAGATGATTTCATCGTCATCGCCGGACTTTTTGCCGGGCTTGGTCAGCTGCAGGGCCTGGGGAGCCTTGGTGTGAAGGGTCTTGAGCTGGGCCATAGTCAGGGCGGAGGTGATGGAGAAGGTGGTTTCGTTGATTTTGACAGTAGACATAATGTGTGTCCTTTCTTTGGCGTGTAGCCAATGTAAAAAATATTTGCAAGTGCGGAATGCACGGTTGCCTAGGTTGGGGAATTGATGAGGGAAGCGAGTTCATGGCAGGCTTCGCGGTAGGTATCGGCGGACTGGATGAAGGTGGGGCCGTCACGGATTTCGTAATGGCCGTGGGTGGGGATGATGATGTACATGAAGGTCAACTCCTTACAAGTGGGTGAATGGTTTTATTAAGCATTCGGAGTTCAAGTTTGCTGGGAAGAAAGTCCCGGCAAAAATAAGCACTGCCAAACGAAGCTCCTTCCTGTGGGGCATTCATATGAGTTTCATCATGGAAGCCAATACGAGAATCAAAACAGAGCAGCTGAATGTTGTTCTGAAAGATTTCAAAGCGAGACTTGCCTTGAATGCTGTTTGCAGGAAGCAGAAGGGCGAACGGTTTGCCGAGTTGACAGGCACGTTTGAGAACGGCATCTTTTTTGGAGAAAGGCGGGTTGGAAATCATAATGTCCCAGTGAGCGGGCTGGCTGGTGAAGAAGTCCTGGCCGGTAGCCAAAGAACCGTACACCACGTTGTAACCGTTTGCCCGGAAAGTTTGAACGTAAGCAGACCGGGATTCATCGAACGGGCACCAGATAATAATGCCGGTATCAGCGGGCGGAAGAAATTCAAGCAGAGGTTCCACTGCGTAATAGGGGGTAAAGCGTTCATCGCCGGCGGTGGTTTTATCTGCGGTAAGATAGCCGATATTCTGTGGCATATGAGGTCAACTCCTTTTGCTTGCGAAAACTTGTAAATAACAGGGCGAAATAAAACCTGCCAGACGGGGCAGGGCGGGGAACAAATTATAATAAGGCTGGGATGCGCTGTGAGAAACGAGAAGAAAACGGGCGAGAAACTGCATGGCCACAAGGAAACACGGCCTGTAGGGGCTGTGTGGGGCGCTGAGAGGGATGCGGTTTCATGCTGGCGGGTGACTTTGTGATTTTGATTATATACAAGTTTTCGCAAATGTTCAAGCCGTAAAAATGTTGCTTGATGCGGTGAGAATGTTGCATGGCCGATGACAAAATATGTTTGTTTTAAGCGGTACAAACCCGGTAAAGTGGTGGGTTAGTAAAAGCAATGTTCCAAAACGGCCTAAAAATTGCGTGTCAATACGACTAGGAAGGTTCAAAATCGGGCTGAAAACAGCACGTCAATAGCGTTTATATATAAAGATAAAGAAAGATATATAAGAGGGCGGTGCGTCCGGCGTTTGGAATGGGAACGGGTTTTGCGCTTGTGTTACGGTTTTGCGGGACTCTGAGGCACGGGTTTATAGGCGGCGCAGGTTTTGGTGGCGGAACAGGAAACAGTGTTCGTTTTGGTGATAGGAATGGTGGGTGCGATGGGAGGAGCGGCAAGGGTGGTGGCGGACTGGAGAGTGAGAGGTTTCGTTTCGGCTTTGGCTTCCGTCATCTTGGTAGGTTTGATTTTGCCGTCAATAACATCGTGCAGGTAGTTATAGCAGCCGATGACGAACAGAGACTTGCGAAGAGGGTCAGCGAAGAAATCATCAATGGTGTAAGGATAAGAAGCTTTTTCGTGAATGGCTTCGTTGCTGTAGTTGTAGCCGTAAGAGTAAACGGTGGTGGGGCTGTGGCGGACATTGAATTTGCGGGTGATGTAGTTGCAGCCGAGCTTGACATAATTCATGAAGGCGGCAGAGCTGTAGTTGAGGACATCGCGGACGGGAAGAGAGACGGGAAAATCAGCAGCGGCAATAATTTCATCGTAGAGGGTGACAATGCGTTTTGCCAGGCCGGTTTTGGTGGTGAGGAACCAGTCGTCCTGGGTTTTGAGCTGGCGGATGGCGGCGTCAAGAGCTTTTTCGGAAGTGATTTTTCTTTCAAAGTCAGTCATGGTAGATTTCCTTTCTTGATTTGATTTTGAATGGGTAAAAGAAAAAAGCCTTGCGGGTAGGCAGGGCTTTTATAGTGGAGTGATTTAATTAGAGGCTGAACTTGGTCGGGTTTTCATCGGCGATTTGAAGGACGCGATAGAGAATATTGGAGATGGTTTTATTGGTAAGAGCCAGCAACTTTAAGGTCTCGGTATCGCTGGTGCAGGTAAAGGCTTCAAAGTGGGAATTGAGATAGTCAACATAAGAGCTGAGAAGAAGAGAATCGTTTTCGTCGTGGTAGGCTGTTGCGGTATCGGCAAGGATGCGGGTACGGGCAAGGGCAGAGATGACAGGGGTGTCATGGAAGTTGATAGGATTATAGCGGTCGGTCACATGATGAACGGTCCATTTTTCTTTGCCGGTACATTCAAGGATGAAAAGGCGGGCGGTACTGTACTCCAAGTCGGTATCAATATCGTTCTGGACAGCATCAATCTTATCAGGGGCAGGGTCGAGATTATAAATACTCTGGCCGGAAAGTTTTGAGATGAGAAGCAGGCGGGGATGACTGGAGGAAAAACCTTCACGGCTGCCGTTGTTGATGTTGGAAAGATAAGCGGAGGCCATGAGAAGGTCCTCACGGGAAGCGGGGGTGGGGTAAATGAATTCATAGAGGAAGGAGGTGAGCTGCTGAAAATCCATGGGGTTGCGGTTGACCTGAAGAACCATATAGGGTTCATTGTCGGTGCCGAATTGTGTGGCCGAAGAGGTAAAAGTGCAGAGCTGGGCGAGAGTGATGTGATGAAGCATGGTTAGTCCTCCTGCTGAACAAGGTCTGCAAACTTAGCTTTGGCAACTTTCAAGGCAGATGAATCGGTAATCATGGTTGGTAATTCCTTTCTTGAATCGTTTTGCACCGCAGGTTAGTGGACGGCGGCGAGGACGGGGGCGGCGGCACAGCAGAGGGTTTTGCAGCCGATGACGCGGCCTTGGGTATCGCGAACCATACAGCAGGGGTAAAAGACATCGGAACGGGTGGGAACACGGGAGGCGACAAGAGCACTGACAATGTAAATCGTATTGGGCATGGGGTTTGGCAGGTTTTCGACATCGCCATAGTAAGAGTGGGAGATGGGGATAGTTGTGCCGGAAGCGGTGGTGAATTCGCCGTCGGAGATGGATTCAACATAGACGCGGGCAACCACGCCGAAAGGTTTGATGGAGGCGGTGCCAATGTTGATTTCGTGCGGGGTGAGGTTGAGAATTTGGGTAGACATGGGGCGGTACTTCCTTTCATTGCATGATGCAGATTCGTTTTTTTGAATTTACAATTTGTTCATAAGATTTGTTAGGATGGTAAAATTTGTGCGGATTTTAGCTTGAAAAGTTTGGTGGAAACGGAGAAATAATTTTGTTTTGCGGTTCGGCTTATGACTGGATTATACAACCAAACGTTGTGATACGCTAGTGCAAAAGGTTGGACATCAATAATAATAGCGGCGTTCCAAATCATATTTGCCGTTGGGGGTGAGGCCGTTGGGGGCGGACCAATCGCAGGCATCCTCTTCGTTTTCGGCAGAGGGGCGGATGATGGGCCAGGTGACGACATAGCACGGGGCGGTGAAATCCTTGGCGATTTCGTTGGGGCAGATGGCTGTGGCAATGTACTGGGCGATATCGTGGTAACAATCATAGGAGCAGTAGGCTTGTTCCAGGAGGATGAGGGGCTTACCGTCATAAGAGCAGGCACCGTTGAGTTCCAGGCGGGAGAGTTCGGACTGGAGGTTGAAGGGGTGGCGGGTTTTAGTTTTCATTTTGGTCCAACCTTTCTTTAACAAACTGTGTTGTTATGAATGGGGTAGCGGCGTTTGCGGATCATGGGGCAGATGTGTTCATTTTCAATGTAAGCTTTGCGGTCGGCTTTGGCTTCCCGCATTGTGCTGCACTGGGTAAGGACTTCAAGGCCATCACCATAACCATAATCATAAACGACCTCGTATACATCCTCAGTTTTACGTTTATAAGCCATGATGGAATTTCCTTTCGTTCTATCAATATATCAGTTGATTTCGGCCAGCATTTCAAGCTGTTCTGCGGTAAAAATCCGCGCAAGGTCGGCATATTCCTTCTGTACGGCAAAATAAGTTCGTACTGCTGCACGGCTATCGGTATTGTAGCCAAATTCCGAACAGAAATCATCAAATGGGCCGGGATCGGACTTTTCGACTGCCGCAAGAATATCATAGGCATTGGGCCTTGCTTCGGTTTTCATTTTCCGCAGCTTTTTGTGTGCTCTGGTCTTTTGGGCGGCGGTCAAGTCCGCGAACGGGGTTTTGTATAGCTTTTCAGCATAGGATTGAATCGTCTCCTGCTGGATGGCTGTATTGTTGATAGAATCCCAAAAAGTATCAGTCATGGAACCTTTGGGCGTGGTCAGCTTAAACTGGTACATGGCACGCGGAGTGCTTTCTTTCCAGTTGATGTTGCTGGCGAAACCAACGAAATCAATTTGCATGGTAGCGTTGGTTTTGGCAAGGAAATCCTGAGCCTGCTGAAGATATTCGTTCATTGAAATTATCCTTTCATGATTATGCAAAAATGATATAGTTGCCGTTGGAAACATGGAGCACGGTAGTACGCTGTTCCAGCTTTTTGACAAGAGCAACGATATAATCATCCTGGTCAAATTCATCATCGGTTTCGATATCGTTGTCGGCTTTGTAGTCTTCGATGGGGTAAGCATAACCTTTATCGTTGATAAGGTCATCAAACGAACAGCAAGCACCTTCGCCGTATTCGGTGCAGTCGCCGCAGATGGCAACGGCATCAAGCTCCATGTTGGGATCGATATCGTTGTAATAGGCGAGCAGGGCTTCATAGCCTTCCCACGAATAATAATCGCGGCCACAAGCGGCAAAGCGGTTTTGCATGGTGGAAACATCAATAGTGATTTTCATTTTGGTACTTCCTTTCATTTCATACTGTTTTTTTGGCAGGGGATTCAATCGGCATCCATGGCCAGGGCGTATTCATCCGACTGGCCGAAGACGGTGAGGGTGACGGTTGCAGGGCTGGACGGGTCATAATCAATTTGGATGTTGGTCATGACCAGGCGGCAGGTGGCGGCGAAGGTTAAGAGGATAAGGCCGAGGGAGAGGAGGAGGGTGGAGAAAATGCGGCGAGGTTTCATTTTGGGGACTTCCTTTCATTGCAATAAAAAACGCCCTGGCGGTGAAGTCAGAGCGCAAAGAACTTATTCATGATGTTCATGATGGGATTCAGGGTCATGCCGCTTTGCGGTGGGTGGCGGTGCGGTGCTTTGCCGCTTTGGGTTTGGCTGCCGGTTTGTGAATGGCATACACGGCCAGAATCAAAACGGACAGGGAAACGGCCAACAGGATGAAGGGGTGGCGAGTGGCCAGGGCGGGAAGGCCAAAGAGAACGGTCAGGGTTACGGCGGTAAAGGCCGTGAAGCGGGCGAGGAGTTTTGTTAGCTTTTTCATGATGGGCATGATTTACCTCTTGATTTTCATTTCATTCGTGGTATAATAAAATCGTGTTTATGTAGTGTTGAACATACAATGAAAGCCAACCTTGTGGCAGAGTTGCTAACTGCCTTTATATCAGGGTTGGCTTTCACTGTATCGTGTCGGTGAATCCGGTGTATTCTTTGACGCGGGCAGAACGGTAAAGGTGAACCTTAAACCGCCGGTCTTTGACAAGTTCAGTCATGGTTAGGCCGTTCATTCTGGCGGCGATTTGGATAGCCCGGCCTTTTGCCCCGGTGCTGTCTGCCACGCGGCACAGTTCCCTGGTGTGATGGGCAACATAAAATTCCCCTGTTTCATCTTGGTAAACGGCATAGGGGAGGGGAGTAGAGCGTGGCCTTGCAAGGCGGCGCGGCTTTGAAGTGGTTTTCATCTTGAATCATCCTTTCAATGCAAGAATTACTGGGCAAGGCGGTAGATTTCCATACATTCGATGCTGATGGGGTTCGGATAGAGGGAGTCGGCAACGGTTTCATCCTTGTCGGCAGGGTCAAAAGCCAGGCAACGGACGCACTTGCCGGGCAGAAGGTCCAGAATCTTGTTTTCGGCACCGCCGTTGGAGTAGGCGGGAATAGTCGTGCTGTAAATTGTGCCGTCAGAGAGTTGGAAACGGACGGGGAAGGAACGCAGTTCGGAGCAGCCCGCCTGGTTGTAAGCCCCGGCAACAGCCCGCTTGACACTATCGCAGAAGTCGGTCTCAGAGCAAAGGCCACGGCGCAGGCCACTGACAAGCTTGAACAGCTTTTCAGTGGCTTCGGGGTTGGCTACAACTTCGGAGTCGCTGATAGAGTCGGCGAACAGGTACAGGGTGGATTCTTTGATAGAGTTAGACATGGTTGTACTTCCTTTCATGGTTTGGTTGTTTTCGGATATGGCAGTGGGATGCTGTCTTCCCCCGGCCCACTAACTCCGGGCATAGTAGTATCATCAAGCGGCGGCCTTGACAGTTTCAGTCTTGGCAGTTTCAGCGGCGGCCTGGGCTTCCTTCTCAGCGGCCTTCTTGGCCTTGCGCTCTTCGGCCTTGGCCTTGCGTTCGGCTTCCTTCTTGGCGTTGTACTCGGCACGGGTCAGGACGCACTCCCCGGTCAGACGGCCATAGATAAAGCGCTCAAACTCTTTGCGGAACGTGACTTCAGAGACTTCCCGCACTTTGCCTGTTTTTGTCACGAGGGTCAGCAGGGTTTCAAAGTCGTTGCGGCCTACTTTGAGCCGGGTTTCAGACTCACCAAGTTCAAGGTAAGACAGGCACTTCTTATATGCTTCATAAATCGGGCGGGGAATCAGACTGCCCTTCTCTGACGCCGTGTTATTGCGGCAGGCGGCAACGTGGTCGCCAACAACGAGTAGCAGGGCTGCGCAGTCCTTGCGCCAGTTGTCATAGTTCACCTTCTGAAGGCCCTTGGCGATGAACTCGTTTTTAGAAACGGCAGTGGTCAGGCCCTGGGAATAGTGGGATTCTAGCATGGAACGGAAACCAAGAAGAGAAGTAGCGGTGTTGGTAGTGTTAGACATAGTTATACCTTCCTTTTTTGCATGTTGCCCGGTTAGGGCTGTTGTGGTGTTTATGTAGCTTTTGTGTGCTACTTTATGGGCGTAAACAAACAGTTTGCGCCTATGAAGTAACACACAAGTTTGCTAGGCTTGTGTGTTTATGTAGTGTTGCACATATTGGCACATTGCAATATCACGCAAGTGTACAATAATAGCGCTGTTTTTTGTGTGTTATCGGCTAGTTAGCCCGGCATAACAAAACAGCGTTTGACCGATTAGCGATAGTTAGCGCCTAACCGGATACACTTTTTTTGCGGTTTATTGTTTTGTGCGCTTGCATCAAGTATTTCAAAATTTCGGGTTGTTTCACAATTTTACAAAAGCGTTGCGCGGGTTTACAATTATACAGTTTACCGCTGAAAATTGCGTTCTATTGACAATTTTTGCATACTATACAAAATACCGGGGTCTACTTTTTACCGCTGTTTCTACTAGTCCCCTAGTTGAGGCGTGCGGATACTACTTTTTTGTACAACTTGATTATAGTTAGTTTATAGTTTTGCCGTCTGCATTATCACTAATAAATCATGCAAACAAAAGGGGTTTTTTCACGCGGATATGTGGAGAGTATAACCACATAGCGGCAAAAGCCGTCCCTTATACCGCGTTGACAAAATACCGCGCCACAAAACAGGTTTGAACACGTTCCCGCGTGCTAATTGGTTTTTTCTCCTTTCCGTACCTGTTGACAGTTCTTGTGTTTGCGCGTTGCCTCTTGTGTCCTCAAAAGCCCTATTTTGCCGCCTTATTTACGCGTACCCTTGCCTTTCCGCGGGTCGCATTGTTAAAATGTGATGATAGCTGACTTTTACTAACTTTTGAGCGCCGTCTATTTTTTGTCTTTTGGCATTTTGACCCGTTGCAATTCACGCATACACGGAAACGGTAAATTTTGGAGAACTTACAACCCACGGGGATTAAAGCCGCCCCGTGTCGCTATGTCTTTTTGTCCTTGTCTGTTTCGACAATGCTATTATAGCGCAATGGAATTTTTACACTGTTTTGCTCATGGTATTACATAGGCGCTTTACGCGTATATAAAGGTACAAATCCGCAAAATATGGTGTGTAAAGCCAGCAAGGCGTACTAAATATGGGGTTGTATAGGGTAAAATTTGACGGCATACCGCTAAAAATCCACTACTTGCAAACCACCTTCAATAGTTTGTATGTGGGGGCAGGTTAAAAAGAAAAAATAACGTAAAATCGTGGAAAATGGGTCAGTTATCTCTCCTCACTCCCGGCTCTCAAAACACAAACCAGCGTACCTACGTTACTTCTCCTTCTTCCACCTCTCCACCTCCTCTCCTCCTTTCTCCAAGCCCTCACTTTCCTCCCTCGAAACCCCCGTTTCCTTAATCGTTCCCTTTCTCGAAGAAAACCGCATAACAATCCGCTTTCTAGGCTCCTTTGGGGCCTTATTTTTTTACCCAAAAACGCCATAAAAACGCACGATTTGGCCGCTAAAACGCACAAAAACGACGTCAAAACGCTAAAAAACGCATTATTTCCGCTCGAAAACGCCTCGGAACGACTCTGGCGGAGCTTTTTGATCCCCGAAAACGCCCTCTTTGGACCTTCACCAGGGGCAGATCCATCCATTTTGAGACCAGATCCGGCCAATAACGAGCACTACAGGGCTATCGCAGGGCGCTCTGATCGCCTGTTGGCCGTCTTCCTACCTATTTATACTGTATAGTTGGTTCTATCAGCCTGGCTGTTGCCAGGTAGACAGGGGGGTAGGTTAATCCCACTGTTGCCAGGTAGAGGGGGTAGATCGGGTCCCGCTGTCGTCAGACAGGGGGGTTCTTTCGCCCTTACAGGTGGAACCTGAAACGCCTCAAGCGCAGCTAACCCCCGCCCCTACAGGCGGAGCCTGTGTTACGCTTTCTCCTGAAATTTATTTTTTGCCACTGTTGACTTCTTGTAATTAGCAGTGCTATAATAGAACCATAGAAACCACCATACGTTCCGCAGGATACGTTCCGCATGATATACTCCACAGGAGGAAAAACCCACCATGAAAAAAAGAAACAGCGTAGCTCACTTTATCCCCCGCACTGTTACTATGCAGGAAGCCACAGAGGCCAAAGGTGGGCTGGACCTACAAGGTGTTGCAAGCTTACTGATGGCAATGATGCAGGCAAGCGCCGATGCTGACGGCCACAACGCCCTGATGGAACAGCTGGCATCCGCCATGGGTTATAAGTTGGTACGCGAAACACCACAGCCGCGCCAGCGGAGCCGCAGTAAGAAAGCCCGTGCCGCCCGCTATGCACAGCCCAAACTGAGCCTGGTAAAAACCAATGGTGTGGCAAAACCAACGCCGGCAGAGCCGATCCGCAGCCGCGAGGACTTTAACGCCATAGCCACCTACCTGCACACCCAGGGACGCCCGTATAACAGGCAGCGGAACTATACCTTATTTATATGTGGTGTGACACTGGGCCTGCGTGTGGGCGATCTTTTACGCCTTACCGTTGATGATGTGTGGGATTGTGAGCACAACTGCCCGCGCCACCGCGTAATTATCATCAATGAAAAGACCGGCAAGCGCACCAATGACCTGATTACCCCGCTGGCAGCAGGCGCGATTACCGCCCTGATTGAAGAGATGCGGGGCCGAACCATGAATGTGCTGAAGCCAGGCTGGCCATTGTTCCAGAGTATGCGCAGCCCCAAGGGAGTGCCGCAGCCGCTGGACGAAACCCAGGTGTGGCGGATCTTAAACCATGCGGCCAAAGAGTGCGGCATTAAAGAGCATATTAGTACCCACAGCCTGCGCAAGACCTATGGCTATGCTGCAAACCACGCTATGACAGAGGCCGGGCTGCCGGCTGGCCAGGTGATGGAAACGCTGCAAAACAAGTTCCACCACAGCAGCCAGAGCATTACGATGCGCTACATTGGCTTGAGCCAAGAGCAGATTGATGCAACGGCAATGGCGGTAGATACAGTGTTGGGGGTGCCGCCGCTGGCTACTATATAGCAATGCCCATTAAATTTGGGTGCCTGGCAAGCACCCACTTTTTTACCTTTACTAAATACAAGTTTTCGCAAATGAAGGAGGCAAATAATTTATGGAAAATCACGACACAAGCACCATCAATAGCTCCGCTAGATATTGTTTGGTAAAACCGGGCGACAAAGTACGAATTACCAAAACGCACTGGCCTGCGAGGGCGATGCGCCAATATTCGGCCTGCGAGGGCGACACGTTTGTTATTACCAAAGTGGTAAATGACAAGATCCCCTATGGGCGGTGGCTGCAGCCGAGCGGTGTGCTGGCAGCCAGGGAGCTGAAGCTTGATCCAAACTGCTGCACGTTACTTACGCCGAAGGAATGTGAGGCACCGGCTGCTACACCAGAGCCAACCACGCTGCGCAGTGTGACGATTGATGTGAGAGACCCAAAGGCGGCACATAAAGCCGTGGATGATGCGTGCGCAGAGTACCAGGCCAGCCAGACGACCCACTGGAGCACGGCAGAGACATGCAGCGCAAAACTGAGCGCCCGCAAAATGATGGCCACGCTATGTGAGCAGGGCGTCAGCATGGTTTGGTTTATTGAATCAGATCCAGGCCGCCGGCATGTTTGTTTGGAATGCGACAATGGCACGCCGAACACATGGGCGAAAAGTCATGGTTATTCTACCAACTATGTGCAAATCACCTTTAACGATAACGTAGACTTCGATGAATGGATTGGCCGTTACGCCTGCCTGTGCGCATTAACGGGCGAACCTGTTGCCGATATTGTTATGCGTAACATTAAGATTGACACTTAAATAATTAACAAAGTTTTGGGGGTCTTTACCAATGAAGAAAATTCCTACCTTATATAAGCGCGAGTTCAGTGGCCACAAGATTACCGGAATCCGTGACGAGATTACGCTGGGCTGTGAGGCGGCGCTGACGGATGAGAGCATTGCCACATTGAAGCTTGACGGTGCTTGCTGCGCGATTATTAACGGCGAATTCTACAAGCGCTTTGATGCCAAGCCGGGCAGAGCAGTACCGGAGGGTGCGATTCCGTGTGACGAGCCAGACCCGATAACTGGCCACTGGCCCCACTGGGTGAAAGTGGCGGCAGATAATCCCGCGGACAAATGGTTTGTGGCGGCACGAAACAACAGCTGGGATGACCTGCCGGATGCAACCTATGAGGCGATTGGACCGCACTTCCAGAAGAATCCATACGGGCTGGACAAGGACGTGCTGGTGCGGCATGGCACGATCAGTATTGACATCCCGAACCTAAGCTTTGAGGGAATCCGGCGCGGGTTGGAGTTGGCCGCCATAGAGGGCATCGTGTTCTGGCATGAAGGAGCACCGCTGTGCAAAATCAAGCGCAGTGACTTTGGCTTTAAGTGGCCGGTGACGCAAGACGAGCTGAACGCGGAGTTTGGGGCAAATAATCCTGACCCGTGCAAGTTGGTGCGGCGAACGGCGGCTATGTACAGCAGGCATGAATTTCCGGCAGATATGACCAAGATGTTTGATGCTGAACATGAAGCCACCAAGGAGGAGGAAGAGTGATGAAAGGTATTATTTTAGCAGGAGGTTCAGGCACACGTCTGTACCCATTAACAAAAGTAACAAGTAAACAGCTTTTGCCGATCTACGACAAACCGATGATTTATTATCCGATGTCCGTTCTGATGAATGCTGGCATTCGTGATATTTTGATTATTTCCACACCGCAGGATACACCTCGTTTCGAGAACCTGCTGGGTGATGGACACCAGTTTGGTGTGAATTTGACCTATGCGGTTCAGCCATCACCGGATGGACTGGCACAGGCCTTTATTATTGGTGCTGATTTCATCGGGAACGACTCTGTGGCTATGGTGCTTGGCGACAACATCTTTGCGGGCCACGGATTGAAGAAGAGATTAAATGCAGCAATGGAAAAGGCAGAAAACGGCAAAGGTGCAACGGTGTTTGGCTATTATGTGGACGATCCGGAGCGTTTCGGAATTGTTGAATTTGACAAGAACGGTAAGGCCATTTCTATCGAGGAGAAGCCGGAGCATCCGAAGAGCAACTATTGCGTAACCGGTCTGTATTTCTACGATAACCGTGTGGTCGAGTTTGCAAAGAACCTGAAACCTTCTGCGCGTGGTGAACTGGAAATCACTGACCTGAACCGTATTTATCTGGAAGATGGTTCCCTGAATGTAGAACTGCTGGGGCAGGGCTTTACTTGGCTGGATACCGGTACACATGAGAGCTTGGTGGATGCCACCAATTTCGTGAAGACTGTTGAGCAGCATCAGCATCGCAAGATTGCCTGCTTGGAGGAGATTGCGTACCTGAATGGCTGGATCAGCAAGGATGAACTGATGGAAGTCTATGAGGTCATGAAGAAGAATCAGTACGGCCAGTATTTGAAAGATGTTATGGACGGCAAGGCATGAAAATTATTGACTTCGAGCGCAAGGGTAACCTGGTACGGTTCTACCTGGGTGATGATGACCTGGTGGAATGGTACGGCGATGACTGGAACGATACGCCGTATGAGCATAACGCGGAGCGAGTCTATGACGAATATATCAAAGGCCACTGCGATGTGATGTTCCCGTTTGACGACCTGGTACTGGAACCTTGCTGCGGGACCTGCAACAGCGGTTGGTGCAAAGACGATATGGTGGCGCAGAAAGTGCCCTGCATTATTCAGGTGCCGGCTACAGTACATAGTGACAGCTTTGATGAAAGTTTTGACCACTGGGTAGGGGCCAAGGGCGTACATAAATTTTATTTCGGTGACCATATGGAACCAAGCGCTATGGCTGCTACCAATCCTCATTCTTAAATAATAACTTTGGAGATTTTTAACAATGGAACAGACATGCTTTAGATATTCCGTACAGCCACAGACGGAACACATTAAGGATTACACCCATACAATCGCCGTAATGTTTGAAGACATGGTAGATTATGCAGACCGCAATGGCCTTGACCGGAACGAGGTAGTAAGCGAAATGCTGCACGATATGAACGCCATGAGTGGTTACTGCGATATGAATAAATACCGGCCGTTGCCGGAATAAGGAAGAAAAATATGACGGAACAAGAATACATTAAACAAGCACCAACAGCCACGATTTTTGACGGCTTAATTAAAGCAAAAAGCGTCCTGAACAGTCATAACAACATAATGGTTTCTATAAGTGGTGGTGCAGACAGTGACAATATGATTGACATTGTTGAACATCTGCGCCCCCGTGACGATAAACACCATGTTACATATGTGTGGTTTGATACGGGTGTTGAAATGGATGCCACAAAGCGGCATTTGTCATTTCTTGAAGAAAAATACGACATTAAAATCCATCGTGAGCGCGGGAAAATGCAGGTAGCCGGAGCAGTTCGTAATGTTGGTTATCCGTTTTATAGTAAGCAATTTGCCGAGTACATTGGACGCCTACAGAAACACAATTTTCAATGGGAAGATGAACCGTTTGATGTCCTGTGCGCCAAATACCCGAATTGTAAGGCTGCCCTTCGCTGGTGGTGTAACGCTTGGAAAGACGAACCGCATAAACCACTCCAGACCGAAATTGCATCTGCTAGGTTTCTTAAAGAGTTTATGATCGAGAACCCTCCGACTTTCAAAATTTCAAGTCGTTGCTGCAATGAGTCTAAGAAAAAAGTAGGAGATTCCGTGCGGAAAAAATATGGAGGAGACATCCAATTAGTCGGAATACGAAAAGCTGAAGGTGGAGTGCGTTCAACGAGTGTTAAAAGTTGTATGACAGACGGAGCACATGGAAAGCAGTATTATCCACTGTTTTGGTGGAAAGCTGAGGATAAGTCAGCATTTGAAGCAACCTATAACATAATCCATAGTGATGCTTATACAGTATATGGATGCAAGCGCACAGGTTGCGCAGGATGCCCATTTGCTGGACGTCATAACAAAGAACTTGCCATACTTCATCAATACGAACCAAAATTGGCGAACGCTGTAGAACATATTTTTGCCCCAGCATATGAATATGCCAACAAATATCAGGAATACAAAAATATGCGTAAAGCTATGAATAAGGGATTTTGATAATCATAATTGAATTATGGCGCGGCAGCTAAAAACCAGTAGGCAAACATGATCTTGAATAATAGGGTCAAGGACAATGACACAAGTATTTTTACAAGGAGAT
>ERZ791734.113-NODE-113-length-140551-cov-11.024684_pt1 | contig 140551 bp, 151 predicted proteins | sample MGYA00509953_ERZ791734 | MGnify/ENA primary metagenome ERZ791734 (study PRJEB30046, sample SAMN00792038) | human gut metagenome | study: EMG produced TPA metagenomics assembly of the A metagenome-wide association study of gut microbiota in type 2...
GGCTGCGGCTTCTCCGGCCGTGCCGTCCGGAACGCCTTCACCGCGCCGGCTGATGCCGTCGCTTTAATGGCGCCACGCCGTTCCGACGTGTCGGGTGTGTGCATCCTGTTCCCCCGGTGAAGCCATCCCCCGTGCGTCCTCACGCGGAGGGCTTGTCGTAGCACCGTCGGGTCGTCATCCAAGGGGTGAAATGCACTCCACCAAAACTTTTTGCGTGCCGCAAAAACTTTTGTCTCCGCCCCTTTCCTTCCTCCCTTCGCCGTTGCTCCTTTGCCCTTTGCCGCGAGAGAACTCACCAGGGAGATGGACAACCATCACCACAGGAGAAAACCAGGATGCACACACGAAACGTCAACGTCAAAACCGCCGCTCCCGAATCTTCCAGGAAGATAGGGGGAAAAACCGTGTCGTACACGATCCTCGTCGCTGAGACGAAAAAAAACTCTGAGGAGGAATCGGACGTTCTGGAGTTCAGCAGCCTTGCAGAGCTGAAGAAACTGCGCAGACGCTGCCCCGAAACAATGCGCTGCACCTATTTCTACGCCCTCAGCAGCGGCGTCGATAAACAGTTCCGCCATATCCATGTGGCTGAAGCTGACCACTTCAAACAGTTTGTGCGCCTGATCGAGCGCGAAGGTATCGACATTTAAATCCGATCCACCCCGTGCGGCAGCCGCCGCACGGAACCTCATCAGACAGGAGCCAGAAACATGAGCGTTAACACCCCGACCGCTGCACCAATGGCCTTTTTTGTTCCGTCTCATAACGCCGTTTATGACTGCGCAACACAACTGGACGGGCAGTGGGTGACTCAGCGTGAAGCGAAAACGCTGGAATCCCTTCGCCGTCTCTATCCGGATGCGGAGCTGATCCCCGCGACTCTGGTACAGGAAAAGCAGAATGACGGCTATCGCCGTCCCTGGGCGGAAATCACCGAGGCCCGGTATATCGACCAGCTGGAAATACTGCCGCCAGTGGACTGGTGCAGAGGGGTTGGCGGGGAGTCGTTCAAATCAATGGAGTTTACGGGCGGGGATGTGACCGCAATTTTTGTCCGGTACGGCGCGCGTTTCTTTGAGTGCCATGACCTGCACACCCGCCATCACCGTGAGCTGATTGGCGACGTGATCGCACGTTTTTGTCTCGATGCGCCGCTGAATTCCGCGCATTAAAAAAGCAGGGTTGCCCCTGCTTTCTCAACGCCGGGTAGCCGCTGGAACGGTGAACCGGCAATCACAACCAAAGTAAGGAGATTGATCGTGAAATTTGACCCGCAAACTGTCGCACAGGCGAAGGCATTTGTAAATGCCCTCCGCGCCGGAAAACGCGCACGCGTCCCCGCGCTGCGCTTCTCACAGTGGCAGCAGTTTCTGTCCGTGGTAAATGCCGAAACGGGCTACGCCGCCGAGGCTGACTGTGGTCTGGCTGTCAGCGTCTATCCGGCGCTTGGACTGGCTTAACAGGAGGCGGCCGCCTGCGGGCGGCCGGTAAGGTGAAACCATGTCACAACTGAGTTTTGAATCCCTGTTCCTGGCAGACCAGGCTGATCTGCAGCCGCGGCCTTCCGCACTGGCCCGGATGCTGTCGCCAGCTGAGGCGCGTAAACAGTTCGCCAGTGTGTTCCGGCAAACCGCGAAAAATATGCGCCGTTCCGAAGTCTTCAGTGACTTCATCACCCTGGCAGCCAGCGAGCTGGATATGGCCCGTATTCGCTCGCCGGAGAACATCGAAAACAGCCGTCGCATCTGCGCACGGTATCAGCCGGACGATTTAGACGCCATGAAACAGCTGTTCTGCCTGTTGGTTGAGGGGCTGGCGGGTGACATTCATGATTTCCTCGGCGCTCTGTATATGGAGCAGGAGCTGGGCGCGGACGAAATGGGGCAGTATTTCTCGCCGTCCTCCATCTCCCGCCTGATGGCCGGACTACTCATGCCCGGCGCTCAGGAGACGATAAAGCGTGAGGGGTGGATGACGCTCGATGAACCCGCCTGTGGCAGCGCCGGTATGGTCATTGCTTTTGCATACTGGATGGCTGAGGCGGGATATAACCCGTCTGAACAGCTGTATGCCACCTGCACCGACATCGATCCAATGGTGGCTGATATGGCCTTTATCCAGCTGGCTCTGCTGGGTATTCCCGCGAAAGTCGTGACCGGTAATACGCTGACCCTGAAAGCGAACCGCGTGCGTTACACCCCCGTGTATTACTTCAATGACTGGCAGGGCCGTCTGGCATTTCGCAGTCGTCTGGATGCAATGAAAAACTTTCTGGCCACCGTGGCCGCCTGACTGACAGAGCGGCAGGGCAGACCTGCCGCAGGGAGATAAAAATGACAAGCAACACACTGAACGCTGTTCCGGCGACCGTGCTGGAGATCATGGCAGAACGCCTCAACGGCCAGCCTGAACAGCTAAAAATCCGCAACAACGACGATCACGCTGCACTGGCTGCAGATGTGCTCTGGCAGTTTGCCCGAAAAACCGGGCTGAACAGGGAAAGCGAGAGCGTGCAAACTGTCATCACGGATTTTCTGGCCAATCTTCTGCACCTGTGCGAACAGTGCGATCCTGACGGGGCAGGTAGCGACGGATTTAATGCCCTGCTGAATATGGCCATGATGCATTATGAGCAGGAAAACGGAGGTGACAGCGAAGAACCGGTTTGATCGGGAGTCTGTGCCCTAGTGGATGCCATCAGGGCAACCGCACAAACCCTTTTTCCCCTTCGGGGAAGCAGGGAGGGCGAAAGCGCCTCCGGCGCTCCTGCTTTTCCCGTTTCAGTGGTTCTCTCCTCACCGGCGATCATAACCGGCGTCCTGCTGGTTAACTTTCTCAGCTGCAGCTCCGTGGCCATAACCTGAAAACAGGGCAGGGCGATGGCCCCCTTCGGCTCCCGGCCAGCGATGCTGTCCGGTCGTCGAGCCCCACTCCGCCAGGGCGGCCGCTGCGCACCCGCCAGGCTCCGCCGAACCCCTGCGGGTTTCGGGCCATACGGCTAGGGTCTGATGGCGAAGGTCAGTGGCTGCGGCTTCTCCGGCCGTGCCGTCCGGAACGCCTTCACCGCGCCGGCTGATGCCGTCGCTTTAATGGCGCCACGCCGTTCCGACGTGTCGGGTGTGTGCATCCTGTTCCCCCGGTGAAGCCATCCCCCGTGCGTCCTCACGCGGAGGGCTTGTCGTAGCACCGTCGGGTCGTCATCCAAGGGGTGAAATGCACTCCACCAAAACTTTTTGCGTGCCGCAAAAACTTTTGTCTCCGCCCCTTTCCTTCCTCCCTTCGCCGTTGCTCCTTTGCCCTTTGCCGCGAGAGAACTCACCAGGGAGATGGACAACCATCACCACAGGAGAAAACCAGGATGCACACACGAAACGTCAACGTCAAAACCGCCGCTCAAGAATCTTCCAGGAAGATGGGGGAAGAACAAAACCCTGTTTCTGTCGCACGGGAGTGGGTGGCTCAGGCCACTTCGCTGAAAGCGGGTGTCACCGTCACCCTGTCCGATGTGTCCCGATACGGAGATGTTCAGGTGGAGATCCGCACCAACGGAAAGCTTAACTGGCGCGCCTGGTCGTTTGAACCGGATTTTCTTTTTGAACTGAAACGCAACCTGCAATACGTGCAGCTTTAACCGGAGGCCGGATGTCCGGCCTTAACCCAGAGAAGGAGGAAACATGCAGAACCTTAACACCCGTCCGGCGACCCGTAAGGTCGGGCAGAGCACTGAAATCGTGAAGCTGCTGCGCATTCAGGCCAGCGACACCCACGTGGTCGAGTTTGACAACGTGGACACCCGCTTTAACGACTGCAACAACTGGCAGGTGATGGCAGGAGGGAAACGTGTCCTGTTCAGCAACCGCATGTATGAGCGTTTTTCAGATGTGAAATCGGGGATCGTGGCAACGATCAACGTGTGTGAAAACAGCGGCAGCGTAACGGATAAAGCGATGCTGGAAGGGGCAAAAGTCATGATGCAGGTTCTTGATGGCTATCCGTCCTTTGCAGCACTGGCAGCACACCCGAAACGCATTACCGGTTAACCGAGTGCCGTGACCGGAGGGCAATCCGGCCACGGCTAACCACAACTATCACTGAGAGGTAAAAATCATGGTCGCCACCAATACTACGGCAAAAAAACCAGCCAAGACCACCCGTCAGACAAAATCTGCGGAAAAAATCGCGCAGTCTACCGAGCAGAAGCTCGTCCAGTTGCTCGCTGATACGCCCGTGCAAATCTTCCCGTACTCCCGCCTGTCACACACTGACTTAAACACGCGCATCATTCCGCATACCGATCAGGAAGTGGAAGAGATGGCAGACAGCATTCAGGCAATGGGCATCCTCCAGAACCTGATCGGTGCAGAACTGCCGGACGGTACGATCGGCATTGTCGGCGGGGAAGGTCGCCGCAGAGGCACAGGCATTCTGGTGATGCGCGGTGTGCTCGATGCAGACACGCCGTTTGTTCCGGTGAAAGTCCTGCCCGTTGAGATGGCTGTGGCGGCCTCGATGATCGAGAACGGTCGACGTAAAAACATGCATCCCGCCGAGCAGATTATCGGTTTTCGTACCCTTCAGCAGGAAGGTAAAACGTCCTCTCAGATCGGCGCACTGATGGGCTATCACCCGCGCCACGTTCAGCGCTGCCTGAAGCTGGCGAATCTTGCCCCCTCCCTGCTGGATGCGCTGGCGCGGGATGAAATCTCCCTTGAACAGTGTGAAGTCCTGACACTTGCTGATACCCATGAGCGTCAGGAGCAGGTCTGGAAAGAGGCTGTTGAACAGTGGCGCGATCCTGCCGTACAGACTCTGCGCAAAATGGTGACCGACGACAAGATGGCCATCAGTCACCCTATGTTTGAGTATGTGGGTGAGGAAGCCTATACCGCCGCTGGCGGTACGCTGACCGCCGACCTGTTCAGCGACAAGGACAGCACCTTTGCCGATGCGGCGCTGGTGAAATCTCTGCTGGCTGGCAAGCTCACCGTGCTCGCCGCTCGCGTTAAGCAGGAGCAGGGCTGGGGCTGGGCTGAGTTCCGTATGACGGAACTGCGTGCCAGCGGTGAGGATGGTGAACAGTACCGTTTTGCGATGCCGAAAGCTGTCCTGACGGAAGAAGAACAGAAGCGCGTCAGTGAGCTGGAAGAACAAATGGAAGCCACTGAAAGCTACGATGACGAATACGAGCTTCAGCAGGATATCGATGACATTTACTGCGAGGCGCAGTACCGCGAAGCCACGCCGGAATTTCGCGCCGCGCACGGAATCTGGGTGTCATGGGACGGTAGCAATTTTCAGGTTCAGCCTGGTATCCGCAAGCTGACCGACGAAGACCGGGTAGCTGAAGAACAGGCGCGTCAGGAGCGTGAAAGCAATCTGATCAGACACACCACGCCTGAAATTCCCGCCGACGCCTATCCGGCAACGCTGGTAAAAGCTATGTCAGCCGAACGGACTCTCGCCGTTCAGGCCGAACTGGCGGGTCGTCCCGACGTATCGGTGGCGCTGCTGACGTGGACACTGTGCCTCAGTATGTTTGACCGCAGCTACGGTAAACGCAGCGAACCGCTGAAAGCCTCCGTGTCCTCGAATCAGTATCACCTTGCATCACTGGCTCCATCCGGTGAAGAAGGGAAGGCGCTGACGGCGCTCAAAGCGCAGAAAGAGGCGCTTCAGGCAACGCTGCCCGAAAACTGGCATCTCGATTTCACCTGGCTGCTTTCATGGTCAGCGGAGCAGGTGAACACCCTGCTGGGATTCTGTGCCGCGCACGGTATCAACGGTATTCAGGAACGTATGTACAACCATACGCAGAAAAGCGAACTGGACGGGCTGGAAGCGGCGCTGGACTTTTACCTGCGCAAATGGTGGCAGCCGGATGCTGAGAGCTACTTCGGCAAGCTCACCATCGCCCAGATTGGCAAAGCCTACGAAGAAGCCGGACTCAGTGCCCGCGCCGGAGAGATTGTGAAGCTCAAGCGCCGCGATGCGGCGAAGGCCGCCGAGCAGGATCTGAATGCTCAGGGCTGGCTGCCTGACTGGATGGTGCGCACATCACCAGCCGCTGAGGCTGAAGAAGCCACCGAAACCGACGCTCACACCACTGACCACGCTGCTTAATACCGGAGGCCGCCGCCTTCGGGCGGCGGAAACAGACATGACCATGCAATATGACCTGAACCGAATCAACACACTGACCGCCACAGACCTGGAGTTTATCCGTCAGCAGGGCGAGGACGCGCGCCGCGCCCTCAGCGATGCCGTGACCTGCCTTCTGTCGACACCTGAAGGATGGTGCGTCTGCGCCGAGTTCCGCACCGAGTTCGGCGGCTTCTTCCCCGTCCAGTGCCGCTTCAGCGCGGACGGCAGCGATGACTGGCATCTGTGCGTGTGCAGCCCCGGCGAAGTCTCGCCTTACTGGCTTCTGGTGCTGCTCTCCTCCGGCGGTGAAGTGGTGCGTACCCTTTACCAGAGCGATACGCTCCAGCCTGACCGGATAAACCAGCTGATCGCGCAGCTGGCAGGTATGCGCCGCTTTAACTGCACAGCCAGCACAGTGGTGAACCTGATGAGCGTGGAGGTGACAGCATGATCCCGTCCTCACACGCGCTCGTTTCCCTGAAGCCAGCCCGTCAGGCTGCAATACAGGCTATCAGCCATGTTGAGTCTGCCCGCGAACGCGGTGCGCGACTGCCCTCCATGCCGTATGTGCGTACCTTTCTGCGCCTTCTCACGGGCAGCGGGCGTCTCAACGCCACGGTGGCCAATAAAATACCTGGCCTGCACTGGGTGCCAAATAACCGTCATTCGAACCTGAAACAGGTCGAGGAGGCGCTTAACACCATGATAGCCACCAGTGGTGAAGCCTGCCCGCTGCCGCTCACGATTGACGTTCAGGCCGAGCTATTCCCTGAAGTCATGCACACCCGCACGGGTCGTCGGCTGCACAGGTCCGGCATTAAGACCACGCGCCAGCTGCGCCGCCAGTCCCGGGAGTACGAACAGCGCTGGAAACTGCGCCAGAACCTGCTGGAGCAGGCGAAAATCGATCTGAATTTTCAGTCACCGGAAACCGTCTGCACCTGGTACACCCGGTGGAGCGACGAGTTTGACGCGGCAGAGCTTGCCGGACCGTTCTGGCGCTGGCAGTCGCGGTTCACGTCGCTGAAGGAACTTGACTGGCTTCGCATCAGCGGTGAGCCGCTGTATGCAGTGATGTACGAAATCCCGTTCATCGTGCGGGAGACACCGGAACCTGTCCGTACTGCTGAGCGCTGGCAGGTACCGAACAAGCTGCGGTATCAGCAGGGGGCAGAATGAGAAATAACCCCTGCAAGACGGAGCTGAAAGTCGCGCGCAGCCAGCGTAACAAGCTCCGTACCATGTCGGCAAAGCTGAAAGAGATGTGCTGCGAGTGGGACGGACTCAGTGGCTGGCTGGAAACCGAAAGCGAGCAGCTGGCTGAGAGTATAGACAGGCATCTTGAGGCGCTCGAAGACCAGATCCGCGAGTGGTCAGAAGGTACGGATAACCGGGAGGGCTATTGAGCATTATCAGCCGCAGGTTCGACAAAAAAGAGACAGGAACCGTGTTCCGGCATGCTGAAAGCGGGAAGATCCTGTACCGCCTTGATGCCCGGCTGGAGCGGGATGACTGGGAAATGTTGCAGGCGTTGATCAGCCTTGTCTATAACGCCGGCGTAGCCGCCGGAAGCGAACAGCGAGCCGCTGATATTCGTGAGGCGCTTGGGATTTCAGGAGCTGAATGACGCGGAACAATGATGAGGATTTATACAGTTTTCAGACTGTTATTCCTGGGCAGATGATCGACAACGGGATATAATGGCGATGGCGCTTGAGGCTTTTTGCCTCATGACGTGAAGGTGGTTTGTTGCCGTGTTGTGTGGCAGAAAGCAGAAAGCCCCGTAGTTAATTTTCATTAACCCATGCACTGCACCCATTTAGTTGGACTCTCAAATTGGAGAGTCCCATGTCCAGACGTAAGTACACCTTTCAACAGCGCCTCGAAGTGGTTATGCACTATTTCACCACCGATGAAGGCTACCGCTTAACATCCGCTCGCTTTAACGTCCCCAGAACCCAGGTAATATTATGGGTTGCAGCCTATGATGCTTATGGAGAAGAAGGTCTGAAGCCCAGGGATAAGGGCGTATCAATCGATCCCGATATCAGAGTCGAAGCCGTGAAGGCGGTACTGACGGGGAAGATTTCCCAGATGCAGGCTGCTGCGAAATTTAACGTCGCGGGTTCGGCCTCTGTTGGGAAGTGGATGAAGGTGTTCAGCGAACATGGAGAGGAAGGGCTTCGTTCTCTACGTGTGGGCAAAAAAAGGGCACTTCATATGATTGATGATCCTGTTGCGCTTGAGACAGCACTGGAGCGTTCGAAAGATAAACGTATTCAGGAGCTTGAACAAAAAGTCCGCCGACTGGAATTGCAGATACTTTATTTAAAAAAGTTGAAAGCCTTAGTTCGGTAAGGGATAAGGTCAGAATTATCGACGAACTGAGGCTGCACTATCCGTTCGATCAGCTTTTGCAGATAGCTCAGATACCCAGGAGTACGTTTTACTATCATCTGAAAGTACTCCGCTCCCCGGGAAAATACGATGAAGTGAAATGCAGAATCAAAGAGATCTATGATGAGAACCTGGGCCGCTATGGTTATCGGCGGGTAGCACTGGCGCTCAGAAGAGAGGGAGGAGCGTTGAACCACAAAGTGATTCAACGCCTGATGAATGCACTTCATCTCAAAGCTGCAATAAGAGTTAAGCGCTACAGTTCCTGGCGGGGTGAACATGGGCGTGCTGCTGACAATATCCTGCAACGAAACTTCAAAGCCAGCCGGCCTAATGAAAAATGGGTCACCGATGTCACTGAATTCGCTGTCAGTGGCCGCAAACTCTACCTTTCACCCATTATTGACCTCTTTAATAACGAAGTGATTTCCTACAGTATTTCAGAGCGTCCAACCATGCCTATGATCGATGACATGCTCATTAAGGCCTTTGCCAGGCTTGATGCAGGTATCAATCCTGTTCTTCATTCTGATCAGGGCTGGCAATACCGTCATCGATGGTACCAGTATCAGCTACGGGAGTTTGGCATCATCCAAAGTAGGTCCCGCAAAGGCAACTGCCTCGATAATGCCTGTGCAGAATGCTTTTTCGGGACGTTAAAATCAGAATGTTTTTACACCAGTAAATTTAAGGATATTGATGAACTTAAGCTAGCTATTGAGGATTACATTCGATACTACAATACCCGGCGAATTAGCCTTAAATTTAACGGACTCAGCCCGGTTGAATACCGCCTAAAGAGCTATCCAGGCAGAAATTAACAAGCTCTGTACTGGGATGCTGTCAGGAAACCGGAACGTCGTTGGACAGGCTCACGCAAGGGTCTGATATGAGCGAGGATCGGAAGTTCGCTGTGCGATAAAGGCATTACTTAAATCGGGGCGTGTTAAAAAACAGGTAGCAGGTCAGCACGGATATGGTAGAGAAAGATCCCCAGTACGCAGCGGCGAAGCTGTGTACAGATGAAATTCAGGACATCTCGAAGGCCCAGGAAGCTAAAGGCATAAGATGTAAGCACTCATTCAAAACCATTCCTCGCACGACTTTAGCTCATGATGGAGCGGTCGTTTCAACAGAGGTTTTAAGTATTCCGTATGTAACGTCAACCTATGTCGATAACGGTGTTGAGGGGAGTGCGTGGCGGAAATGTGTGGAACAAAAAATGAGGAAAAACGCGAACATTTAGTGGAAAAACTGCGTGGATTGCGCAACATGATGTTGCGCAAATTTGACCTCTCGTTAAAGAAATCAGCATTCGATCAAATTTTCATTTTTTTTTCTAAAACATTGACATAGTGTCCAGGCCTTACGGTACGAGGACTTAGGCTTTTTTACCCTTTCACAACCTCAATTTAACGTCAAAATCAACTCTTGTGCTGAAAAGATTCGATACTAGAATACTCACCATATAGCGGAAAGATTTTTTGCAACCCCTATATGTAGTATTTAAGGATGAGAATTTTTCTGTCCGCCGGAAATGAAAAAACCCGGCTGATTAGACCGGGTCTTCCAATCGGTGTCAGGAGTTACAGCTCCCTAACCGTGCCGTTGTTAACCGGCGACTAAAGATAGCTTAATCAAATGCACTGCATTCTACAAGCAACCGGAAAGGCCAGAATTTGGTCAAAACGGCTGAGGGGCGCTTGAAGACTGATGCGAGGCTGAAAAAAAATTTTGTCAGGGGATTTGGTGATTCGAAAACCCCACCCACATCCAAAATCGTGCTGTTGTTAACCGGCGACAAGTTAACTCAACTGCAAAGGCAAGCCCAAGGGTGTTTGCAGCCAGGCGCGAGAAAACAAAGTAAGGCCTCAACATGCAAATGCTGTTGTTGTTTTTAAAACTCGCGCACCCAGTGACTGTCATCATTATGACACTGCTGGGTTTCTGGAAAAACCGATAACCCTGAAGCCCAAGGAGGCTCAAATGGTTAACTTGCTGATGAAGTTACTACCGCCGTTGGTGTCCATTATCGTTATGGTCGTCGATTATTTTAATAAGCGGTAATTAGGTGTAACAGAAAAGGCCCAATGGATGGGCCTTTTTTTGCAGTTACTTCACATCAATCTCAACGTCACTTAGCAAAATGTCTGCGGGAAGGTCTGATTTACCTGTCAGCGATAATGGGTCAGTTTGGATATCGAAAATTATTGTACGTTAAGGTCATTTTTTGTTCTTCCTGGCTGCGGTAAGGGCGATCGATCACGTTGACAGGCAGCTTTGAGCGAAAAGCAGACCTTGCCGGACTATAGACGGGATATTTATTTAACTGAAACATCTCCTTCACTTAATCAGAGCAGATAAAAGAACATAATCAGACTGCTGACACTTATGATCATGAATGTTTACGATCCGGGCTTTGTCTGTTACGCATGACTTTCCTGAACGTGGCTGGCGGCATGCCATAGTGACGACTGAATGCCCGCGTAAAAGTCTGCTGGGACTCAAACTCATAGCGTAGGGCAATATCCATAATCCGGTTGCCGCTGTTGATAAGATCGTCTGCAGCGGCCTTCATTCTTTCCAGGCGAATGAAGGCGCCCAGGCTGATCCCTGAATAGAGCATATAACTGCGGTTCAGATACCATTTTGAATAACCGTACCGGGAAGCCACCTCCTGAAGGGTTATTTTTCGGGTAACATTCTCTCTAACCCAGAGCTCAAGCCCTTTAAAAAACACGTTATCAGGCGACATATACGGTATTTCCTGTTTTTTAGCCGCACAGGGTTCACACGCGCAGATTGACTGCATCAGGTCACATAAAGGATATAAGCGAGCAGGTGCACCACGGCGCATAGAATCAGAACGTTTACGAGTGAAAACAGGTGCTTTTGCGAGCGCATCAGTCAGCCTCCCGCTTCAAAACGTGTAGGTAAAGCCGACCGTACCCGTGGCCTCATTCCGCCGCGAAACTATCGGGCTGTCTGCCGCATGATCGCCAAGCCACGTGTAGCCTGCGCTGACGAGGGTGCCCCAGTGCGGATCAAACTGATGGCTCCACGTTACCGAGGTGTCAACGCCATAAAAACCGCCGGAGGCGTTGTAACGCGTAAAGCGGCTGCGTCTGCTCTGCACATCGCTGACGCCATACCAGGTGTTCATGTAGCGTGCGTCGCCAAACAGGGCGGCGGTCTGGAGCGCGACGGTGTCGCTTTCACCCTGTAGCGGGACCAGCGTGACGGAGGCCTGATAATTAACCCCCTGGTCATCGCTGAACGGCAGGGTTGCCTTTCCCTCAGCGCTGAACCAGGGCGTCACCTGCCAGCCGACGGCCAGCGCCGTGTTAACGGTGGCCCTGATTTTCCCCATGCCTTTTAATCGGCTGGCGCCGTCGCGCCAGTCTGAATCCTTGTCATCCCGCCCGAGGTTGTAGCCCAGCGAGTGCTCCAGGTACAGTCCGTTGTCGCTCTGCAGGTCATAGCCAATACCTTTCTGGGCGTCCGCGAAGAAAGCGCCTTCTCTGGCCTGAAAGATCGGAACTGCCTGAACGCGGGTCTTGTCTGAGCCACTGTAGCGGGGGGCATACTGCGCGCCGGCGCCGAGGGTTACGCCATCCTGCGCAGCACTGCTGTCAGCCCGGGCAGCCGCTGAGGTCGTCAGGGCCAGACCGGCCATGTACATCAGCATTTTTCTGGTTATCATTGTGTCACCTCGTTATCCGTCTGTTATTCGCCCCTTGTCCGGGCGACCGCATCGCGAATATGGAGTGTCCCGTAGCTGTGTCAATAAACAGCCAGGGATTTATGAAGAAACTGTCAAGGTGAGCCATGCAGAGCAAAAATATTCTGATTGTTGAGGATGACGCCGACGCGGCGGAGGTGCTGGAGGCCTATCTGCGCCGGGAAAATTACACCGTCCGCGTCGCGGCTGACGGCCTCTCAGGGCTGGAGCAGGCTGAACGCTGGCAGCCAGACCTGATACTGCTGGACGTCATGTTGCCCGGCCTGAACGGCACCGAGGTGCTGGCGAAGATCAGGCGCAGCAGTGACGTTCCGGTCATTATGTTGACGGCCATGGGTGACACACCCGATCGCATTGGTGCCCTGCGCTATGGCGCAGATGACTACGTGGTGAAGCCTTATCACCCCGGTGAGGTCGTCGCGCGCGTGCAGGCCGTACTGCGTCGCAGCACGGGCAGGATCCCGCAGGAAGAGGTGTTGCGCTGGCAGGGGCTGGAGGTCAATACGGGCGCCATGACAGTCACCGTGACTGACAGTAAAGGCTTAATAATCGGCGTTGACGTCACGCCCACCGAATTCGCCCTGCTGGTCACGATGATGAGAGCCCCATCCCGGGCGCTGAGCCGGCAGTTTCTGTTGGAGCAGTGTCTGCCTGATAGCGACGCGCTGGAGCGCGTGGTGGACACGCATATTTATAATCTGCGTAAAAAGCTCGAGTCGGCAGGTCAGTCGGACGTGCTGCTGAACGTGCGCGGCGTTGGCTACAGGTTTCGTCAGCCATGAAAGACAAACGCCCCCAGACGCTCTGGCGCTGGCTTTGCCTGCGCATTCTCACGCTCGCTATAGGCACCGTCGTGCTTATCGCTCTCTGTATGTGGCTGCGCTTTACCGTGCAGTATCTCTGGATCACGCACCGTATGCCGGCAGCGGTGCTGAGTGAGTTTCTGGCACTCAGGGAGCATCCGGAACTTAACCCGGCGAGGTACCACGAGATTGTCGATGCCTGGTGGGGCATTCGCTATACCGACCCTTCTATCGCATCGTCGGACTGGATCACCGTAGGTATTCTCGTGCTGGTCACCATCCCCTTTATTGCCTACTTTGGGCTGCGTCATGCCCGTCCTCTCTCTACCCAGTTCAGCCAGCTCAGAAGCGCAGCAGAGCAGGTGGCGGGGGGGCATTTTGGCGCCCAGGCCGGGTTAACGCCGGCGGCGCCAGCCGAACTCGCCCAGTTCGCACTGAACTTTAACGCAATGACGCGCCAGCTGGCGCGCTATGAAAAAGAGCTTCGCGCCTCACACGTTGCCATGGCGCATGAGTTACGCTCTCCGCTGACCGCTGCCATGGTGCGGCTGCAGGCGCTTCTCGATGGGGTATTCAGCCCGGAACAACGGCATTTTGCCCTCATCATGGGCCAGCTGAGCTGCCTGCGCCGGCTTATTGATGAACTTCACCTGCTTTCCCTGGCGGACGCCGGTCAGCTCAGCCTGGAAAAGGTGCAATGCTGCCCGTCAGATATATTGCGTGAGCGCCTGCTGTGGATAAAGCCCCAGCTGGATGAAGCGGGTATTCGCGCGGTCTCAGACATGGCTGAAAGCAAGACATTATGCGCCGATCCGTTTCGTCTGGGCCAGGTGTTCACCATCCTGCTGGAAAATGCGCTGCGCTATGCCGGGAGCAGTACTACTCTTTCGTTGAGCACCCGTAGCACGGCCGGACACTATGAAATAACCGTTCAGGACAGTGGCCCTGGCGTGCCGCAGGCATTTCTTGAGGTGATGTTTGAACGTTTTGCTCGTGGAGACGCCTCCCGCGCGCGCCACTCCGGCGGCAGCGGGCTGGGCCTCTCTATCGCGCAGGCAATATGCCACGCACATGATGGAACCATCGAGGCCACTCTTCCTGCCGAGGGCGGTTTGCGGATGCGCATCGTGCTGCCGGATACTGCGTAACGATTTCTGACGGTCTTGACACCCTCTTGATACATCGTCGCAGGAATCTTGATAATCGAGAGGTTTAATGGCGCAAAACCCACTGGAGGAACTGCGCCATGTCTGATGAAATCCCCGGCCTGCTTAAGCAGGGCGTCAGGCACCTGCTGGATACGCGGCATCTTGTCTCACTGATGCCCCTGCTGCCCTGTTTTGTTCTGATGGCAATCCTGCTGACCGGCTGCGACGGTAAAAAACAGCAAAAGCCTTCACCCCCGCGTCCGGTCAGATTTGTGACGGTCGGCCCGCATGAGGCCCCCGAACTACAGACGCTGACCGGCGAAATCCGCGCACATGATGAAACGTCCCTGAGTTTCAGGCTGGACGGTCGCATAGTCACGCGCAGTGCTGACGTGGGCAGCCGGTTTCGGCAGGGCGACGTACTTGCTGTTCTCGACTCTCCTGCAGCGCAAAATCAGTTAACCAGCGCTCAGGCAGACGTCAGCAGCAGTCGGGCCGCGGAGAAAGTGGCGGCGCTTAATCTGCATCGTATGCGTCTTCTGATGCCGTCCGGGGCCATTGCGCGGGCGCAGCTGGACACCGCCGCCGCCGACTGGCAGGCCGCAGTTTCGCGCCTTCAGAGCAGTGAGGCGGCGCTGGAAAAGGCGCAGGAAAACCTGCGCTGGACGACCCTTACTGCGCCGGTAAATGGCGTGGTCACGGGCGTCAGTGCGTCAGCGGGGCAGGTGGTCAGCGCCGGTCAAACGGTGTTTACCGTGGCGTCCGGTGACGAAAGGGACGTCGTATTTGACGTAGCCAGTCCCGGCATCATATCGCGTCAGCCCGGCGCCATTTTCCACGTGGCACTGGTGCAGAACCCCTCTGTGATTGCCCAGGCGCATCTGCGCGATATCAGCCCCCAGGCCGATCCGCAGACGCGGAGCTGGCGGGTACGCATCACGCTTGATAATCCGCCGAGTGACATGGTAATGGGAGCCAGCGTCGCCATCACGCTTCCGTCCATAGCGACAGAGGCTGAACCGGTAATATCGCTTCCGGCGACCGCCCTGACGCGCCTGTCGGATGAGCCAGCCGTATTCGTTCTGGATCCGGCTAATAATCTGGTTCGCCGGCGGGCCGTGCACATTGCAGGGTATTCTGCGGACGCGGTGTTTATAAGGGCGGGCATATCGCCCGGAGATCGTGTAGTAACGGCCGGCGTCAGAAGCCTGCGTGACGGCGAGCGCGTGGCCGGCATAAAGGAGGCGCAGGATGAAGCAGGGCTTTAATCTTTCGGCCTGGGCGCTGAAACAACAGCAGCTTATGGCCTTTCTCATGCTGTTGATTATGGCCGCCGGCATCATCAGCTACGAACAGCTTTCCCGCAACGAAGATCCGGCGTTTACCATCAAAACGGCGGTTGTTTCTGCGCAGTGGCCGGGCGCCAACCTCAGCGATACGGTAAACCTGGTCACTGATACGCTGGAGAAAAAGCTGCAGGAAATCCCCTGGCTTGACTATGTCCAGAGTGAGACGCATGCCGGACGCTGCGTTATTTTCATTAATCTTCGCGACAACACTCCTCCGGATGAGGTTGCCGACATCTGGTATCAGGTGCGAAAGAAAATGCAGGACGTAGCGCCTTCATTACCCCAGGGCGTGCAGGGGCCGGCGGTCAACGATGAGTTTGAAGACACCTTTGGCACGATTTATGGATTTACCGCCGACGGCTTTACCATGCGGGAGCTGCGGGATCGGGTGGACAGCATCCGCCGGGATCTGATGAGCCTGCCGGACGTGGGCAAAATCCAGCTGCTGGGCGAGCAGGAAGAGCAGCTGGTGGCTGCCTTCTCTCCACGCCGGCTGTCCGCCATGGGGCTGGATTTACAGCAGGTCGCCGATGCGCTGCGCGCGCAGAACGTGGTTGAGCCTGCGGGTACCGCCCGCACTGCCGGTGACAATATTGCCCTGCGCGTCAGTGGCGCGTTCAGCAGCGAAGAGAGCCTGCGAGCGGTGACGCTTCGGGTCAACAACCGCTATATCCCGCTTACGGACATTGCCAGCATTGTACGCAGGCCGGCAGAGCCGCCGGCTCCGCTTTTTCGCGTCAACGGCCAGCCTGCCGTTGGCCTTGCCGTCTCGATGGCGCCAACCGGAAACATGCTTGATTTCGGGCAGGCGCTGCGGTCGCGCATGAACAGCGAAGCCGCACAGCTGCCGCACGGTATTGAAATGACCCGAATTGCCGATCAGTCTGCCGTAGTGAAGGAGGCCGTCAGCGGGTTTGTGCACGTGCTGGGGGAGGCAGTCATTATCGTGCTGGCCGTCTCTTTCGTTTCGCTGGGGCTGCGTGCCGGGCTGGTGGTGGCGGCAGCGATCCCGCTGGTGCTTGCCATGACGTTTGTCTGTATGCATCTTGCTGGCATTGGCCTGCAGCGCATCTCCCTTGGCGCGCTGATTATCGCGCTGGGCCTGCTGGTTGACGACGCGATGATCACGGTGGAAACCATGGTGGCACGTCTGGAAGCCGGCGAATCCCGTGCCAGTGCGGCGACCTATGCTTTCACTTCAACGGCATTCCCGATGCTGACCGGCACGCTGGTGATGATTGCCGGCTTTATTCCGGTTGGCTTTTCCGCCTCAAGCGCCGGGGAATACTGCTACACCCTGTTTGCGGTGGTACTTATCGCGCTGATCAGCTCATGGGTGGTGGCCGTACTGTTTTCTCCGCTGACCGGCAGCTGGCTGTTGCCTGACGCGCTGCAGAAACACACTGCCGGTCCGGGGCTGCCTGGCAGGCTTTACCAGCGCCTGCTTGCCTGGGTTCTGCGGCATCGGTTACTGACAACTGGACTGGCACTGGTGGCCCTGGTGCTGGCAGGAGTGGGAACGACGTATATGCAGGGCGAGTTCTTTCCGGCCTCCGATCGTCCTGAGCTTCTGGTCAGTTTGTCTCTGCCAGCGAATGCCTCTCAGGAAGCAACTCTTCGTCAGACAGAGCGTCTGGAGCGTCTGGTATCAGCAAGCCGTGACGTCGACCACTACTCCTCCTACGTCGGAACCGGGGCGATACGCTTTTATCTGCCAATGGACGTGCTGCTTGATGATGAAAATACCGCCCAGCTGGTGGTGGTGGCCAGAAGCCTGGCGGCGCGGGAAAGGCTTCAGCATTACCTCGACAAGGTGCTCGCCCGGGATTTCAGCGACATCACGACCCGGGTTTCTCCTCTTGAGCTGGGTCCGCCCGTCGGCTGGCCCGTCCGCTATCGCGTCAGCGGGCCTGATTACAGGCGCGTCCAGGCGCTGGCTGAACAGCTTTCGGCAGCGCTGGGCGCGTCCTCTCTGACGCGGGAGGTGAACCAGACCGCAGGCGAGCCCGAACGGGTCATTACGTTAAACGTAAACCAGACGGCGGCCCGGGCGGCGGGGCTCTCTTCTGACCAGATTGCCCGTTATCTGAACACGGTCTGGTCAGGCACGCTTGTTACCACCGTTCGCGACAGAAACCGGCTGATTGACGTCGTGCTGCAAGGCAACGCGGATGAAAGGCGCAATCTTGACAGCCTCTCGGGGCTGCTTTTGACCTCGTCGTCGGGAGCAAAAATCCCGCTGGCACAGGTGGCCACGCCAGAATGGGGGCTGGAGGATCCGGTTATCTGGCGGCGCCAGCGTCTGCCCTTTATCACCGTGCAGACAGACCTGGCACCCGGTCTGCGCGCCGAAACGGTATCTGCTGGCCTGAAGCCGCTTATTAACCGCTTTCGGCCAGGGTTACCGGCCGGTTACAGCATCAGCGAGGACGGGGCCGTCGCCGAGTCTGACAAGGGTAACAGCTCGGTCATTGCCATTTTACCCGTCACGCTGCTCTGCATGCTGGTGCTGCTGATGATCCAGCTGAAGCGGGTTTCCCGCATGCTCCTGGCCCTGCTGATGGCCCCCTTTGGTTTGCCCGGGATAGTTCTTGCCATGCTGCCGACCGGCACGCCCATGGGCTTTGTGGCTTTACTGGGGATTATTGCGCTTGCCGGCATGATCATACGCAACGCGGTCATTCTCATCACCGAGGCAGACAATAACCGGGAGGCGGGAATGCCCTGTAACGCGGCGATAGAGGCTGCTGCCTTGCACCGCGCTCGTCCTGTTCTCCTGACGGCAAGCGCAGCCATCCTGGGCATGATCCCTATTTCACGTCAGGTTTTCTGGGGGCCGATGGCGCTGGCCATCATCGGCGGACTGCTTGTGGCCACGCTGGTGACGCTCACGGTTTTACCGGCAGCCATGAGTATGGTTATGCAGATGGAAGCGCGCTCAGTTGCGGGAAGGGCAGCCAGAATTAAACAAGAAACTGACGGCTCATAGTCTGCGGTAAAAGAGACGTCTGAGGTATGAACTGACCTGCCATTGTGGCAGGTCATTTTTTAATGAAAAGACAGTTTGCGAAATCTTAAACAAACCGCCAGTGATGTCTGGGGTTTTACAGGGAAATTAATCTCAACAAAGCGTATTCAGCATATTTTTAAGCTGCTGACACCCTGCTTCACTGAGTGGCTGGACCGGCAGGCGCGGATCGCCAGCTTCAAGACCGTTGAGACGCAGACCCGCTTTGATTGTGGCTGGCAGACCACCTTTAAGAATGAAATCAAGCACAGGCAACTGCTTATAAAAAATCTCACGCGCTTTTTGCAGATCGTTACTTTTCACAGCATGATACAACTCCAGATTTAGCTGCGGGATAAGGTTGGGAGCGGCAGTACACTATCCCGTGGCTCCTGCAGCCAGCGCTTCAAGCGCCAGAGGATTGCAACCATTATAAAAAGGTATCTGTCCGTCACTGAGTTGATACAGTTTATGCATGCGCTGTATATCACCCGTACTTTCTTTTACCATCGTGACATTTTCAACCGCATTCACAATGCGCAGGATGAGCTCCGGGGACATGTAAATGCCGCTCGTCGCCGGGTTGTTATAAAGCATGACGGGGATGCTGATGCTGCTGCCGATGGCCTGATAATGACCAAGAATTTCATCTGCGCTCAGCTTCCAGTAAGAGGCGGGCAAAACCATCACGACATCTGCGCCTTTCGCTTCTGCAAAACGCGCGCGCTGCACAGACTTAGCTGTAGTCAGATCGGAAACGCTGACGATTGTGGGAACGCGCCCGGCAACTTTTTCGATGCTGAACTCACTGACCTCAGTTATTAACAGTATTGCTTTCCAGACAAATATCCTGGCACTTAACGCTGCCGTAGAGGCTGCGCGCGCAGGAGAGCAAGGAAGAGGATTTGCGGTGGTGGCAAGTGAAGTAAGAAGCCTTGCCCAAAAAAGTGCTAATGCTGCAAAAGAAATCGACACACTCATCAGTGATTCTGTAACGCGGATACATGCCGGTTCAATACTGGTTGAACAGGCTGGTATTACCATGCAAAGCGTGGTGAAGTCAGTCAATAACATGACCGGCGTATTGAATGAGATCGCCAACGCGTCTGAAGAACAGAATATGGGCATTTCGCAGATAGGTCAGGCCATTGTGGAAATGGACAGTGTCACTCAGCAAAATGCCGCCCTCGTTGAAGAGTCTTCAGCAGCTGCAAATGCCCTGCGAGACCGGGCTCACCTTTTGTCGCTTTCAATTTCACGCTTCGCAACTGAATAATTTTACTGAAAGCACACGTAATTCATCAGAATTGCGTGTGCATCGTTACTCCCTTTATTTCCTGCTGGTGCTGGTAATAATCAAAAAATATTTTACAATAGTGGAGGTTTATTTGCGCAGCCCACTGATTCACCAGCAAGTATTCCTTATTTATTCCTGAGTCAGGAAAGGCTATGAAACAGCTTATGAGTTACCTGGAATTATTATGAACAAATTATTTCTTTAATTTGCTCACATCTCTGAATTTTTTTCAGAACACGATAAAGTTTAATTTCTATTTTTTGCAAAAAACTTAGTAATTAATTTTAACAAAGCCCTCTGAATTCCCTAACCTGTTACTAAGCTCCTTTTTATACATTATTTCTATTTTGATTCCCCCCCTTCATCGTTGATGATTTTTGACAATCGAGTTCTGCAACTCCTTTATTGAAAATAATTTTCCTTAAAACGGTATGTATTAGATTGTTTCCCCTAAGTTTATCGGTGCATTTTTCTGCATTTTAACGCCATTGATTAAGACTTTCCGGATCAGTATTTCATGCTTCAAACGTGCCTTATATGACAAAAATGAGAGCTGCGTAACGTTCCCGTATAACGTCCATTGACGGATGATTTCATAGCGGTATTGTCTGCTTTTAACAAACGAGCAAACTAAAGTGATCATATGAGCAAAAATACTTGGACTTGCAGTATCCCGTCTCAGCTGTTTTTAGTCTCATGATGCCTTCATTCAGCTCAGTCATTTCTCAGAAATCGTTCAGAGGTAGTTCAATGAAGCGGGACCTTGTTGCGGGGATAGACTCATCGACTCAGTCTTGTACCGTTATGCTGCGCAGCCTTGAAAGTGGCGACGTGATTGCTCAGGCCCGTAAGCCGCATCCGCCGACGACGCCCCCCTGCAGTGAGCAGGATCCGCAGGCCTGGTGGGACGCATTAACTTCGGCTCTGGATGAGCTCAAAGCATGGCTGCCCCGTATTGCAGGGCTTGCTGTCGGTGGGCAGGGTCACGGCCTGGTCATGCTTGATAAAGATGACCGGGCACTGCGTCCCGCCAAGCTCTGGAATGATACTGAGTCTGCTACCCAGGCACACGAGCTGTGCCTGAAAGTTGCCCCTGAAGAGTGGGCTCGCCTTACCGGTTCGGTGCCGGGACCGGCGATGACCATTTCAAAACTGGCGTGGACCGAGCATCACTGCCCCGGCCTGCTGGAAAAGTGTCATCGCATTATGCTGCCGTTTGACTATCTGGTTTATCGCCTCAGCGGCAGTTTTGTGTGCGAACGCGGCGGTGCATCCGGGACCGGCTACTTCAACCCTTTCACCAATAGCTGGGAGCCTGAGCTCGCTGCTGTGGTAAACAACCGAATTGACTGGCTCTCCCTCTGGCCTGCCATTATTCCCTCGCATCAGCCTGCCGGTGTGGTGAAGCTGATCCCGGGCCTGGAAGACCTTGCCGGTGCCGTTGTAGGTGTAGGAACTGGCGATAATATGTCTGCTGCGCTGGGAATGAACCTGAAATCCGGTGATACCGGCATATCAATCGGCACAAGCGGTACGCTGTACGGCATAACCCCGACGGGAATAGCCGACAGCACCGGGATTATCAACGGCTATGCAGACGCGGCCGATCGCTTCATTCCCATGATTACCACGCTGAATTCCGCGAAGGTAACCGATACGTTCCGCACCCTGCTGGGTGTTACCACTGATGAATTCGATGCGCTTGCACTGAGTTCACCTACCGGCGCCAACGGTCTGCAGCTTGTCCCATGGCTGGATGGCGAGCGCACGCCTAACCTTCCCGACGCTACGGGGCACATGCGCGGATTACGCACCACCACAACCAGAGAAGATATGGCCCGCGCTGCCGTGGAAGGCGTGCTGTGCGGCCTTCTGGCTGGCGGACTGATCCTGAAACAGCATGGCTTCTGTGATGACGGGCACATCGTTGTCACCGGCGGTGGGGCGAAGTCACGTGCCTACCGCCAGATCCTTGCTGACCTGACGGGCAAACCGGTCTGGGTTTCTCCGGTAGAAGAAACGGCCGCCGCCGGGGCAGCCATTCAGGCGGCCGCTGCTGTACTGGGATGTACGAATGCTGAAATGGCCGAACGCTGGTTCAGGCCATTTGTGAAAGTCGCCGATCCCAGGGAGGATGCGCGCCATGTTCTTGATGCTTACGTTAACTATGCCAACGCTTTATCAGGAGAGCTGCAATGAGTTCAATGAGCACACCCGCTAAAATCAAACCCCCAAGACAGCCACTTAAAGTGCCTGCTGAAGCGGGGATCGCTGTGGTTTTTTTACTGGTTATGCTGGGTGGCTTTATCGCCACGCCTAATTTTCTGACCGTATCCAACATGATGGTTTTACTTCTTAACGGCGCGGTCATCGGTTTCCTGTGCCTGGGTCAGTCTTTTGTTCTGCTGACCGGCGGGATTGACCTTTCCTGTGGCTCGATCGTGGCCATGACCTGCGTGGTCGCAGCACTGCTGATGGAAAAATTTGGTATTCCCTGGCAGCTTGCCGTACCCATGGTTTTGGCGGTGGGGGCTCTGAGCGGCCTGGTTAATGGGCTGATCATCGAACGTACCGGCGTCCCTCCCTTTATTGTGACGTTTGCAATGATGGGCGTGGCGGCATCCATTCCGCAGATTATCACCGGAGCCGAGTCGATCCGCGTGACGCAAATCGGTTACAGCCTTATCGGTCAGTCAAAACCCCTGGGCGTTCCGTTTCCGGTGATAGCCCTGCTGCTGGCCATTATTATTGGCGTGATTTTCCTGCGCCGTACCATCACCGGTACCCACATTTATGCGGTCGGCGGCAACGCAGATGCCGCACGTCTGTCAGGGATCAGCATTCCGCGTATCACCCTGCTGGTCTATGCCATTTCTGGACTCTGCGCAGCATGCGGCGGACTGATTTACGGCTCGCGCCTGATGACCGGATATCCGACAGCGGGCCGTGGTGACGAGCTGTTTTTCTCAATCGCGGGTGCGGTTGTGGGCGGCGTCAGCCTTTTTGGCGGCACCGGCAGCCTCATCGGCGCGATGATTGGGGCAATGCTGATTGCCGCTATATCCAATCTGATGAACGTACTGAATGTCAGCGCATACTGGCAGCCGCTGGTTATCGGGCTGATCATCCTGTTGGGCGTGACGTTCGATACTCTGCGCACGTCCAGAAAAATCGTGATCCCCTGGCTTAAAGTCAGGAAACCACGAAAAACACAAAAAACACAACAATAACGCGTCTTAACCCCCTGACCTGTACCTTACCAGGAGATAAACATGAAACTGCGTACGACACTCACCGCAACAGCCGCGATCGTCGCCCTGACCTGCCTGCTGGCCGGCTGTAACCGGGACGATGCGGAAAGCACTGCTGGCACCGGCAAAAAAACGCTCGGCGTGACGCTTCCGAACCTGACCAACCCCTATTATGTGGCCATGAAAAAAAGCTTTGAGGATAATGCTGCTGCTCAGGGGATGAACGTCAAAATCTCGATTGCTGATAATGACGATGCCAAACAGCTGTCGCAGGTGCAGAACTTCATCGAGCAGAAAGTGGATGCGGTTGCGGTGAACTGCGTTTCGTCCGGGCCATGCGTTTCAATTATCAGCCAGCTCAATCAGGCAAAAATCCCGGCATTTGCTATCAACATCCTCCCTGATACAGCGGGACTCAAACAACAGAACGTCACCCTGGTGCAGGGGGTTCAGACCGATCAGCGGGAAGGTGGCAGGCTCATTGGGCAGCAGCTGCTGAAGGACATCGGTGAAAACAGCCCGGCAACGGTCGGGATAGTGGGAGAACCGACCTCAATAGCCGCAAACGCCCGTGATGAGGGGTTCAAAGCCGCCGTCGCGTCCAGTAAAAATATTAAGTTTGTTGCGCTGGTTAACGGAAAGGTGGAAGAAACCACGTCTCTGAAAGTGACCACTGAAATGCTGCAGGGCAGGCCGGAGATTGACGTGGTGTATTCAGACACCGAACCTTCCGCACTGGGTTCACTGGCGGCCATCAGGCAGCTGGGCGTCAGTGACAAAGTGAAGCTGTATGCTTTTGTAGATAAAGAAGGTGTTAAAGCCGTTCAGGATAACAGCATACTCAAAGCCGGTGCGATTCAGGAACCCGTTAAGCTTGCTCAGATACTGGTTGAAAACGTCCGGAAAAGCCTGGGCGGTGAACAGGTCCCGGCCATGATCAACAATCCACCGCTGCTGGTCACTAAAGACAACGCGGCCTCCGTTATGGGTTCAGCGTACTGAGTAAAAGGCAGACAGTTATGAGTTATGTGGCGAAGCAGATAAAAATCGGTTTTTCAGGCGTGCAGGTCCTTCATGGTGTGGATTTCAGCGTAAAACCTGGTGAAATTCACGCCCTTCTCGGCCATAACGGCGCGGGTAAATCAACGCTGCTGAAAATACTGGCTGGCGTCAATATGCCGGATAACGGGGAGCTGATGATTGGTGCTACGCCGGTGCGCCTTGCATCGCCACGTGATGCGCTCAGCCACGGTATTGCCTGCGTCTACCAGGAACTCCGGCTTATTCCCGGTATGAGCGTATGGCAGAACCTTTTCCTCGGGCGTGAGCGCCGCAAGCGCAACGGTTTTATCGATGATGTCAGCATGATTGCACATACTGAGAAAGTGCTGAGTGATTACCACCTGGATTTCAGCGCGACCGATCTTGTCAGGGACCTCTCTCATCCGGACAAGCAGATGCTGGAAGTGGTATCTAATCTCGATCGTGACGCACGTTTTCTTTTTCTCGATGAACCGACGACCGCGCTGGAGGGTGCGCAGGCAGACGCGCTGCTGCAGGCCGTACAGCGCATTGCGCGCGAGAAACAGATTGGCGTGGTGCTGGTATCGCATAAGCTGGACGAGGTGCTGGGCGTCTGCGATGAGGCTACCGTGATGTGCGGCGGCCGCGTGATTTATAACGAAGGTAAAAAAACGCTGAGCAAGAGCGCCATTATCGACGCAATCGTCGGCGACGCAAATGCGTATCAGGCTCCCTCAAACAGCCGCGGCCTGATCCGGGGGGCACTGGGTAAACCCTGGCTGTCGGTGAGTAACCTGCATACGGATCGCCTTAAAGGTGTGAACCTTGAAGCGTACCGCGGGGAGATTCTTGGAGTCTATGGACTGGCCGGTGCAGGCCGTACGCGCCTGTGTCAGACGCTGTTTGGACTGGAAACCGTCACCGGTGGTGAAATCCGGGTGGGACACAGGGAATATCATCCCTCATCACCTGTAAAGGCCATTTCCCGTGGCATTGCCTACCTGACCGAGGAGCGTAAAAAGGACGGGTTTATTCCCCAGATGTCGAGCTATGCGAACGCAACGCTGCCGGTTCTGAAAAAATTCCGCTCCGGTGGTTTTGTGGGTCACGGCGCGGCGCGGCAGGCTGCCGCAGAGCTGCTGGGCAAAATGAATACGCGGGGATCGCTGGATGGACCGATTAAGGCCCTCTCTGGCGGGAATCAGCAAAAGGTACTGCTGGCCCGGGTTATTGCGCAAAACGCGGACCTGGTGTTGCTGGATGAACCAACTAAAGGTGTCGATATTGGTGCGAAAGCGGACATCTACCGCATCATCCATCAGCTGGCGGATAAAGGCTGCTGCGTTATCGTGGTATCGAGCGAGGAAGAGGAACTGCTGGACGTCGCGGACAACATCACGGTATTCCGCCACGGTAAATGTGATGGCGTGATTGTCCCGGCAAAAGAGCTTAAACCTGCGGACCTGCGCAAAGCTGCATGGGAACACGCTGAACCTTAAATCATCCCCTCCGGCACCTGATGCCAGTCAGGCTGTCAGCCTGACTGGCAGTTTTGCTTCCTCACCTGTTTTACCCCTGAATATACGATCCGCAGTGGGTCGCTGAACAGATGTCATTTCTTGCAGCAGAAGGCTGTCGAAATATATCCCTGTAAATGGTAAGTGTTATGGTTGAAATTCACCCGTCTGAACAAATATCAGGCTGTGGAACGCGGTTACGCGGTGTAGTCACGAAGGAGAGTCACATGGCAGACTTTTATATCTCGGGTATACGCAGGGACAGTACAGGGCAGCACATTCAGTACGTTAAAATCATCAAAGCTGGCAAGAGAAATAAAGACGCCTTCATCAACTCGCGACAGTTTGTTGCCGAGCTGATAAAGGCCGGTAAGGCGAAGTTTAAGACGATCACGCTTGTTAAAGGGCAGTGGGTTTATGGCGCGAATGTTCACGTCATAGACGATATTTACCTTACGACTGATCCTAATAGTACGACACGCGATAATCTCGGCAACCTGCCGGTCTTTTAAAAGTGTGCCATGCACAGAGCGCTTCCGTAGAAGCGCTCTGTGACGTCATTCAAGGTCAGCGTGCCGTGCAGCCATGGTTTTGCTGGTTTCTCCCAGCTGAGCCATCAGCTCAAGCACAATGGCATCGTAAGTAATGAAACAGAGCTGCTCAAATGCAGAGCCCATCGGCTGGGAAAACGGTACCGGATTGTGATCGTTTTCCTTTGTCACTGCACCAGGTAAAACCAGTATGCTGCCGGCCAGTCTGGCAATTGACGAGTCTTTCTTCATGGTCACCAGCGCCACGCCGATATCACTTTCTGCAGCTTTCTGCGCGAGACTTTTAAGGCTACCGGTTTCGCCACTGCCGGAACCAATAATCAGCAGGTCACCCGGACGGGCACGTGGAGACGAAATGTCTCCCACCACACTCACCGAGAATCCCAGATGCATTAACCGGTTAGCAAACCCCCTGATTGCAACTCCGCTGCGTCCGGCTCCCTGCAGAAAAATGTGTCCCGCACTGCGGATCCGGGCAATCAGCTGCATCGCCTGATCCTCATCAATTTTCTGCGCATTTTGCTCTAATTCACTGAGGATGCTTCGTGTGTATTCCTGTACGCTCATTTTCAGCTCCCGGTCAGGCAATGGTACGGCCGCCATCCATAAGGATGGTCTGTCCCTGGATGTAGGAGTTTGATTTATCAGCGAGAAAAATGGCCAGGTTTGCCACGTCATCAATGGTGCCCAGGCGGCGGACCGGAATTTTTTCCAGCACCGCATCCAGATCGGCCTGCGTCGGATAGTTAACACGCATCATTTCGCCGGTATCAATCAGGCGGGGTGCAATAGCGTTAACGTTAACGCCTCTCGGTCCCAGCTCTTTTGCCAGGCCGCGGATAAGCCCCTCCCCGCCTGCTTTGCTCGCCGGATAGCTCACGCCGCCACCGGTTCCTGACAGCGCTGAACCGGAAGAAATGTAAACAATGGCCCCCTTATTGGTGAGAAAATCATCGTAAAAAGCCTTAACGGTATTGAACAAGCCGGTCAGATTGATGGAGAGAGTCTTATTCCACTCCTCAAAAGAGATATCACTGACCCGGTTAGCGAAGGCTACACCTGCATTAAGCACCAGAACGTCAATGCGCCCATACGCTGCGAAAACCTTATTACGCGCATCGACCAGAGCCTGCGGGTCAGATACATCCGTTCTGATGAAAAGTGATTTTACATCGCCGGACGTCAGTTCTTCAGCGGTTCTGATACCGTTGGCTTCATTGTAATCAGCGATGACGGTATGGGCACCACGATCCGCGAACTGTTTTGCAATCCCTTTTCCGATACCGTGCGCACCGCCGGTGATAAACACAACCTTTCCTGCAAAATTACCCATCAGCATTTTCTCCTGAATTTTTACGACCGGGAAGGACGTTCCCAGCCGGATGACCTGAATCACGACTGCTTATGCAATCAACTTTTCTTTAATAAAGGCTTAAATCAGTTCATAGCAGCTTTTAATTCCCGGTAGCTCGATTCCGGGTTCTCATTAAACAGTGCGCCGCCGACGACAATTAAATCCGCACCGGCTTCCCGGACTTTTTTTGCTATTGCAAGGTTAATGCCGCCATCGACCTCAATCAGGATATTCCGGTCGCCGATCATTTCCCGTGTATTCCTGATTTTCTCCAGGCTTTTTTCAATAAAGACCTGGCCTGGCTGTCCCGGATTAATGGTCATGATGAGAATGTAATCGATATCGTCCAGCAGATAGGTCAGTACGTTTTCAGGCGTACCCGGATTAATTACTACCCCGGCTTTACGTCCGGCCTGGCGGATCTTCTGTAAAATAAAATGCACGTGCGGAGTTGATTCATAATGTACGGAAATCATTTCTGCACCGGTACTGATAACATCATCAATATGTCTTTGCGGATCTGCCAGCATCATATGTACATCAAATTTCATTTTGCTGACTTTTTTCATTGCAGATATCTGGTTCGGACCAAATGCGATATTACTGACATAAGAACCGTCCATTAAATCAACGTGCAGTATGTCGGTATTCTCATTTTCCAGAAACCGAATCTCATCCTGCAGTCGCAGGATATTTGCTCCGAAAATTGACGGTAAAATCTGTGCCATGGTAAGCAAACCTCATTGTTCAAATCAGTGGAATACCGTGCTCAGCCAGTACGTCAGTACTTCCCACGGGCCGGTCAGTACAAAGTCAGTGCCCTGCCCCTGTAAACCTACGCCGGCACCGTGCAGGAACTGCGTTGCGCCTGGCGCCACGTAGCCGCCTAAATACATAACAACAATGCTGAACAGTAAGGTGGAGATAACGGCGCGGATGACGTTTCCGTTACTGGCCATCACGGTCATGGTTGTCATATAGATGATCGACATCAGCACACCGATGGGAAAAATCATGATGCCCGGAAATACCAGTGCGCAGAGCATGGTCAGCGGAATGGTGATAACGGTAACGGTAACGGTGGCCGGGTCACCCAGCGCCAGCGCACAGTCCATACCAATGTTCAACTCCGCGTCCTTGCCCATCTGCTTCTGCATAATTTCTTTGGCGCTTTTGCCAATCGGAGACAGACCTTCCATCAGCACGCCCACAACTTTGGGCAGCAGTACCATGACTGCGGCAACGCCCATTGCCATGGGTACAATAGTTGTCACGGGCTGACGGGTAAGGATCCCGAGCAGGCACCCGACCATGACGCCAATGATGGCGGGCTCACCAAATACGCCCAGTCGTTTCTGCACGCTTTCCAGGTCGAGGTCGAGTCTGTTCAGGCCAGGAATGACGTCGATAATTTTATTGACCAGCAGCGCAAAAGGTAATGTCCAGCCAATGTGGATCATGGTGGTGCAGGTCGTTCCTTCCAGACCGTAGTATTTCTGCCAGCGGGGAGCTATTAAATCACCGATAAACAGCGCGATGACGCTCAGGGCCACGGCTACGCCAAAACCGATAAAGAAACTGTCAAACACGAAGTAAGCCAGCGCACCAGGAACGAGGAAGTGCATATAGTTCCAGATATCCACGTTAAGCGTTCTGGTTAACTTCAGGCGAACAAGAAGCAGGTTAAGAATGATACCGACAGGCACAACCAGAGCCGCAAAAGGTGCAACCCATGCCGCTGCGCCTACTGCGGGCCATCCAATATCAGCAACGGTAAACCCGCTGCCAATTTTCGAATAATAGGCGATGGCAGGCTGCAGGGAGGTGCTCAGCAGGTTAACAACCAGACCCAGTCCGATAAAGCCGATACCGACGGTAATGCCTGATTTGATGGCCGCTCCGACTTTCATGCGGAAAACCAGGCCTAAAATAAAGATGACAAGTGGCAGGATAGCGGTAGCACCCATACCTGTTATCGTCAGCATTATGCTTTTTAACATTTCCATCCTGACCCCCTCTTAATCTGTTATTATTTCCGGATCAGCTCAGTTAGTAATTCACCAAGCTTTTTTCGCAGCGCGCCTTCATTAATGCCGGTGATAAAACCCGCGACACTCATGTGAGGCTTGCCAATATCACCTTTATAATTATTCGTTGTTAAAACAACATCGGCATGCTGCAATTCTGAAGGCAGTTCTGACATGCTGCATTTATTTATTTTGTACTGAGAGATTCCGTATTCAGCACAAACAGATTTCACCTCATCAGCAGCAAGTGTTGAGGTGGCGACTCCGCTTCCGCAGGCGACAAGAATAGTAATCATAATTTTGCTCCGGTAAGGTTATTGCATGATTTCTGAAATAAATAATGCTTCAGCTTTTTCAGACGGCAGTTCCAGGAGGTTTTGATAGAAACCTTTGTCCTGCAGCTTGCTGAACAGGGATTTCAACAGCTGCAACTGATTAGACGGGTTGGTAACCACTAAATTGATGACAAGTCGTACCGGTAATTTATCATCGCCATCAGCCTGACCGACTTCAACGGGCTCAGGCAGACGAATAATGTAAACAGAAGGTGTGTTGGCATGCGTACTGTCACAGTGCGGGATCGCCACAGAATAGCCATCAAGCAAAATACCCGTCGGGTACATGGCTTCACGCTCGCGTAGTGCCTCCAGATAGGTATCCTTCACTGTCCCCGCAGCATTCTGCCGTTCATGAATATGCTGCAGCACCTCGTCATAACTTTTGAAGTCGCCGCCATCGGTGACGCTGATAAGTACTGTATCCATAACTTCTCCCAGTAGCTTAATTTTGCTCAAGTGAGCACATACATATATACATATGAGCATTTATAGCATGCCGGTGTTTTGCGGAAACAAGCAGAGAGCAAAAGTTATAGGTCGATCACAGTAATAAACAAGAGAGCGAAATATATAATGCTCATATGAGCGCATGGCTGAATACCATATGACCATTTATTTATATCAACTGACTGAATTAAAAAGGAATATATCTGTTTACGGCTGATTAGCTGTTTCGCATGGTATCTTTGCGAAAGCGCCTGAAATCACGGAGTGGTAATTCAGCGGATGTCCTGACAACTGCAGGCGTAATGAACGGAAATCTGATTGTATGGGCTTTTCGCGAATTTGAGCCACTGTCGCTGCGTCATGAAATTTCAAAGGGGGGCGCCGGCAGTGCCCCGTATTGAAAGAGAGACCGGTGTTTTCCTGGCTTATCAGGAGTTGACCAGCTTTACAGCTGTATCAAAGTCGGTGATCAGCACATCAAGAAGGCCTGACTTAAGAGAGGCTACGATACCTTCATACTTCTGCTCTCCTCCCGCCACGCCAATCACTGTTTTCGCACTTCGCAGTTGCTCAGTGGAAATACCGAATCCCAGCCGGCTTATCGGGCTGTCAAGGATCTCTCCTTTGCTGTTGACGAGCGTGATGCAAACATCAGCCGCGATGTCATCACGGAAAAGTGGTGTCTGCCATTCTTCGGGAAAAATGTCACACAGGCTTGACGAGCCGGTTTTCCAGGCGCCAATACCAGTAATAACAACGTCCAGGCACGAATAATACTGTTGGGTGTCAACCACTGCAGGATCGCTGGCCAGTTTTTCTGCCAGATTTTCATCATCCACCCACATGGGGACATACATGGGATGTGCCTTTCCCTGAGAGATAGCTGCCAGCCGGTGTATCAGGTCTATCGGACCCTGACTGAATTCAATACCCGGATGTACGCCTGAAAGCTGCACAATATCTAAAGCAGGGAGGCTGGTCAGCTGACTCACGGTACTGGACAGAACGCGCCCCCAGGCAATACCCACCTTCATACCCCCTGTCAGGTAATTGCCCAGGTAGCTGGCTGTGATACCACCCAGCTTCTCATTTAGTTCTTCCTGGCTGTTCCAGGATTCTGATACAGAAAGCACGACGGCTTTTTGCAGGCCGTATTTCTCGCAGATATTATGAGCCACTTCTTCATCAAGCATCTGCTGTTTGGGAAAAAGAAACTTAACGTATTCCTGCTCGATCGCCTCATCGATCAGGCGCGCGGCCTTGAATCGTGAGATCTCGAGTTCTTCGGCAATTTCTGTTTTGGTCTTCATCTCAACAAAATAACGGCGAACGACCAGAGAATAGATGTAGCGGGGGTCATAACCTGACCAGCGGCTGTTTTTTATACGTTTAGGCATGGCGAATTCCGTTTTAATCGAAAGGAAATATCACAAAGGTTAACCTGTTGCCCCTGATTTTAATCAAAAGAGTACACTTTTTTACGCTCGTTTGGTATTTACTGGAGTGCTTTCTTACTGCTGTGTGATGGGCAACACGCATACTGTACTTGGTTGGTAAAGCTGGCTGGCATTATACCTGCGCGTACGGCTGCCACAGGTACACGTTAGAGCCGGTATCCATGATAAAGGTTTGAAAACAGGTTGCCCGAAATGACCTTTCTTGAGTAAAGCAGTACCGCACGGGCAGTATGAATGTAGCTTCTTCACCAGGCTGGTTTTTTTACATGGTTCATCGATTCATGGTTCATCGATTAAGGTAAGAAGTGTTTTGCACAATGTATATCCGGCAATCAGATACGGCCTATAGCCCTTCTGCCACCGCCAGGTTACAGAAATCACAGGCGCTAATTTCGGTAAAACGATTAATGAATATCAGCAAAAAGTCTTCCCGGGAACTTCATAAATCATCTGCTACTCCTGAAGGGGAAAAGTCCAGGTCGTTCATCAGATGGCTTCTTTCATCAGCTTTCCTGAGCTTTCCACAGGCAGCTGGTCCCATTGCATTCTCATTGCTTGCACTCAGTATCACAGGCGACAGCAGAGGCGGAGCAGCGATGATCCTTGCCATGACGATTGCTCAGGTTATTGGCGTGATCCCGTTTACACGCCTGGGCAACCGCTTTAACTCGGTCACTTACTTCCAGCTTCTGACGCTGACTCGTTCTATGGCTTTACTCTGCATAGTACTGGCATCATGGTATAAATTGCCTTTTACGGTATTAGTCATACTTGCCAGTCTGGCCGGACTGGTAAATGGTGCAGCTCAGGGGTATTTAAGGGTGATATTAAACCACGTGGTTAACGCAAACCGTTTACCACGTGGGCTGGGTATGGCCGCGACTCTGAATGAGATGGTTTTTGTTCTGGCTCCCGTGGCCGCATCAGGACTGGGAAGCATCTCCCCGTTGTTTTCTCTGCTCGTCATTACCGCTCTGGGTATACTTCCCGTTGTTCTCATTCCCCGGCTTAATATCCGGAGCTCCCCTGCCGTGGTTAAAACCAGGCAAAGAGCACTGACAAGACCGGTTGCTTTGGTGCTTATATGCTCTACTGCAGCTGAAGCAACCGTCGCAGCCGTTGAGATAGGTGCTGTGGCGTTAGCCCTGAACTTTCGGTATGAGCCATTCTATGCCATTTTTTTCACCGTTCCCCTGTGCCTTGCCTCTGTCATGGGAGGAGTCTGGGTCAGTATCCGCAACCGGATGTCTGCACCCGGCACAGTACTTTTACATCTGTGTCTGATGATGCTAGGGGCTTTGATGGTTACTGTTAATTTCTCCGTCATTACAACCATTGTGGGTGTGATGTGTATTGGCTCTGTCATTGCCCCACTTGGAACACATTTTTCGCTTGTACTTGATGAAATGTCTCCTCCGCATCTGAAAGCCGAAGTCTTCGCCTTACTGCGAACCTCCAATGCCATGGGTGTGATATTTGCGAGTGCCCTTCTGACTGTGACATCGCTGTCATTATCACTGTTAATAACTACGATTTTTATTGGGATAGTCGCTTCAGGAATGGCTGTTGCAGTGCTGGGTAAGAAAAGCGTGATTGAGACTGATTGTGAATAACACCTCAAACAGTAGGGCTTGTTGCTTAATCAAAGACACAACACAGTTAAGATAGTTATCAGAAGATTAGTAGGAGTAAGCCGAAAAATGGCTGTCTTATTAAGCTTACATAAAAGCATTTTTACGCTTCTGGCACGAAACAGACCAGTGTACTGCAAGGTCCGCTATGAGCGAGGAGCGGACGTTTCTTTTGAACATCCAACTGTTCATTCAACCTTCACTCTCACTTTAGGTTTAGATAACAAAATCATTATTAATTCAGAAAAAGGAACTGGCTTAAAGAAATAATATCCCTGCATAAATAAGATATTGTTCCTGATTAGATAGTCAAGCTGCTCTTGCGTTTCTACACCTTCTGCAACAATGCTTATTGAAAGTTTTCGCGCAAGGTCAAGGACAGAATCCAGTATGAGAGTCGAGTCCTCATGCTCATTAACCCGACTTACAAAAGTTTGATCAATTTTGATGTAATCAATATTGAGATCCTGTAGGTAGGAGAGCCCTGAGTAGCCGGTTCCAAAATCATCAAGTGCAATGGAAAAACCATTTGCATGCAGTTCATTCAGGGTTTGAGCAAGTTTTTCATCGATATTCAGGGGCTCACGCTCGGTTACCTCAATGACAAGTTTCAAATCGTGCCGACTGAAACAATTCTTATATTTCAAACACTCTTCCACAAATGTGGGCGCTGCGATATGAGAAGGGTTGTAGTTAATCCCAACATGGAATCCTTCTGGTATTTTACTGGCAACGGCGTTCAAATTAGACACTACTTGGGCCATAAGGCTTTGCGTTAACGGTACTATCAACCCTGATTTTTCCGCCAGAGGAATAAATGAAGCAGGAGAAATATACCCTCCGTTCGGATTCTTCCATCTGGCCAACACTTCAACACCACGAAGTGTGCCATCTTTGCCATTTACGATAGGCTGATAAAAAGGGACGATATCCCCCTTGGAAATGGCCCGACCAAGCGCTTCTTCAGGGAGAGTAGTTTTAGTAAGATATTTATTAAGGATGTAGGCGGCGAGACAGGACATCAGCAGTAAAAACAGCAGTATCCCCCCAGCCTGACTGATCATATTCTGCAGGTTCTGCATGCTGAAAAACGCAACGTAGTTGTAATCAATACTGAAGGGATATTCTGAGTCCCTAACGTGTGCAGAAAGATGTTGCGTTTCGTTTACCTTAGTGACATCACCGGACATACCTATTACGTTATTCCCTACCCTTAGGGCGTATCCTAGGCCTTTTAATGGGATATCCAGCGCATCCCTGATATGACTATCGCTTACTGTGACTATGATACGGCTGTCAGCGTATTTGGTCTGAACGAGAAGAACAGGAAGACCGTCAACTGTACTGCTGGAAGGCACAAGTAACAGTTGGGAATTCGGCAATGCGTTAATGTTAACCAGTAGTACGCGATTTCCCGGTAGGGATGAACACCAGACTGCTCCCCTCCTGACTATAATGATAGTTCTGAGATGGGGGAGGAGTGCTGCTAAAGTACCAAGCTGATATTGCTCTTCCGGGCCACAGCCTTTTTCGGCAATACCCATCGCCGTCCGGTTAGCAAGGCGGGCTTCATTCAGAATCACTGTCATATTGTTTGATACATACCTTGCCCCAGCAAGACCGTCTGCGCGAGTGGTGTACCAGACCTGTGTATTAAGAATGAATACCCCCAGGATAAACATTGCCACGGCTACGGCGATGGGAAGAATTGCATTGCGCATTTACGTATCCTGGGATGTCTGATTAGACTACTATGGAGCATCGAAGTGCCCAATTCTGTAATTACAAAAAGCATGGTTGATAAGATAAAAATTAACCATGACAAACATAGAAATATTTTGCACAAAGCGAGCACTTTTCCTGAGACTTCGTTTTCAGATACAGGGATGTGATGCTACCCTGATCGCCTTAGAAATCTTTACTTCCGCTTATGGCGCAAGGTTGCTGTTATAGCCCTGACAATCTTATACTCCATCGACTCAGATATCTCTAACGCATCATCGACTTCAATGCCCAGATAGCGGACTGTGCGTTCCAGTTTGTTATGGCCAAACAGAAGATGGATCCCCTTGAGATTCTTGCTTTTCTTGTATCTCAGTTAAGATTTTGTTCTCCTCACGGAATCAGTGCCTTACAGCGTGTCATCAAGACCAAGCGTTGCTGCCCATCCATGATAATGCGATTGTATTGTCGGGATGAGATATGTTGGTAAGAACTGGCCCGCTATTGGAACATAAAGTCTTAGCTGTGCAGAAAATAGCCTCCCCTTTAATTGATTTTAAAAATTAATAGTTTTCTTGTTATTGTTTTATATATAACACAAAAGAATTACTAGATTGTTAATCATGGCTCGTCGTGTATATTGTATAAAGAAGATAAAGAATATTATCGATGTGAAATTCTTGACGGGATATTCGATGTCGATTATCCCGTTTTTTTTGAAAAAAATCCTCTAGATTTTTGTATAAAAAAATCGAACAACTGCTTAAGGAAAAATGTTCTTTTATAAAGATACGTTAAGATGTGGTGCCGGGTGCCTCCCGATGTATCTTTACCAGTCCTGAGATACGCGAGCATATTGCATTTTGACTGGTTCGCCCCGCCGCTGAGGGGGATTCACCACTTGATAAAGTTAGAATAAGATCATGTTTTCGTCAATATGCAATTCTTCGAGAGTTAATGGACGCATTTAATATTTTTGTCATCTAACGGTCGTTTGATTTAAAGAAATAACCATCTGCAGATGAGTGTAGAGGTTGCATGAATTTCCGATTTTATTGCAAAAAAAAGAATTCTAATATTTCTTTTAAAATTCACACACTAACTTTTTGAGTGCGTGCAAAAAAAACCGTGTGCTTAACACGGTTTCTGAAAATCAGAAAAGGTTGCTTTACCATTCATGTGCTTCATAAGAAGCTTATTCATTATAAGCTACAATCAAAAAGTATGCTGAATTTTTATAATAAATGTAAGTACCGATATCTTTTCTTTTCCCCTCTTAGTAGGCAGCAAGATTGCAGTTAGCCTCAACGAAAGATTATTTGTATTATAGAACAATCGCTTGCTATCTTTTTTGGTGACATCAACGATGTAAGCACAACTCGATAAGGGTTTCGTTCAACTTTAGCGGGCAACAAAAACCATTCACTGCTTTTGAGTTTTTCCCGTATCGATTTTGAATTGTTTGATATTAATCCTCCGCTGCGACCTGCTCTCCGTTAACTAGCAAGGACTTACATTAGGAACGTCTGCTCATGGCACAAAGCGGACATATTTACTCGAAGCTAACGGAAGCCTTTTCTTACCCCTATCTGGCTTTATCTGTCGGTGAGGTTGAAGGAAAGCGGTGATCTATAACTTCAGCACACCGCCATATAAAGTCGCCAGGTTTCAGAAAACGCACTCACCGTTACTGACGCGCTTTTCTGTTGTCAGCGGTATGGTCCCGCCTGAACCGTCAGACACACCAAGTACCAGCACCTCTGACTTTTCAGGTCCCATCTTCATGGTACCCAGATTGATGATGCAGATTACCTGTGTTCCCTGCAGTTCTCCGGCTTCATAGTTTGTATACGCTCCGCATGACACCCGGGTTCCCAGCTCGGGTCCAAGGTCAATCGTCATCCGCCACGTGGGCTTGGATGTTTTACTCTCCTCAACTCTGATAATGGTACCGGCACGCATATCGAGAGCCGAAAATGAGTCAAATGAGGCTTTATCTTTCATAATTCTTTCCTTTCTGAGATTTCAAAATTTTCTTTTCGTTGCAGGAACAGACTGAAACGTAACTTTTCGGCCGGAACGGTAATGATCCCAAGACACGCAATTATCAGACCGACGCCTGCCCATCCGTAAGGCGGCAGCCTTTCACCAACGAGCACAACGGCCAGCAGCGCGGCTATAACCGGCTCCAGCAGAGTGATCGTGGTTGCCATACTGGCCGGAATGCGCGCAAGCCCGTAGCCATAGCAGACATAACCCAGAAACATCGGAACCAGCGCCATATAAATACCGACGGCGGCGTTGTTCCATGCCATCAGGAGCGGTGCTCCCGTCATCAGCAGTACAGGCAAAAGCAGAATACCGCCTGCACCAAATGTGACGCCCATCGCGGCCCGGGAAGCCACCCCGGCCTGCATTAATCGTCGCGCTGACCACGAGTAAAAGGCATAGGTGAAGCCGGCTAGCAGGCCCAGAAAAACCCCCGTCGTAGCATGGTCATTTGCGGTACTGTTTTCGCTGCTTTCTGCCAGGCAGAGCAGAACCATGCCCGCAACGCCAACGCCCGCTCCGCACATCCACCGCTTGGTCAGTCGGAGACCGTCAAGGCGGCATTCAATCAGGGCAGATAGGATTGGTGCAGAGCCGATGGTAATAACCGTGCCAACCGTAACACCGGCGTAACGCATTGAGGCATAAAAAGCGAGAGGGTAAACCGCCACCGCCACTGCTCCGGTCAGCAGGAAATGCCAGTTCCGAGTTATCAGAACGCGCTGGCGGATGATGGGAGCTGCAGCGATAAGCCCCTGTAGCAGGCCACCAATACCCATAGCGACCGCCCCTACGGCCAGTGGGCTGAGCCCGGGGGCATAAGTCGCAGCTGTGCCGGTCGTTCCCCAGAGAATAGCTGCGATAAGCACACCCGCCCTGCCGCCAAGGCGTGTTTCCGAAGAAAGCATCAGTACGCCTCCATCATCTGCTCGGCAATGTTGCCGGCCTGCGTCACGCAGTCACTATTACCTTCAAGTCCGGCCCGTGAAATGCTTCCTTCCAGCAGGAAGGCAAAATGTCTTGCCATACTGCGTGCGCTTTCAGCCTTTCCGTTCATCAGCTCAGTCAGATGCGCAGCCAGGATCGCTTCCACTTCCTCTTTGTGCTCCCGAACGGCCTGACGGCCCGGTGCCCCGGCGGGAAGTTCTGCCGCCGCGTTCAGCAGGCCGCAGCCGCGAAAACCGTTCTCATAGGCATATTCAGCATGGTCTTCATAAGCAGAGAAAACGGCCATTACCCGCTCTCTGGGCGTCATGGCAGCTTCCAGCCTGTTTTTATATAAAGAAAGCCATTCTTCATGGCGAACCCTGAGATAGGCCGCCACCAGTTCGTCTTTGGATGCAAAGTTGTTGTACAGGCTTTTTTTAGCAACGCCGGCTCGTTTCACAATGGCATCAATCCCCGTGCCATTAATGCCATGATTGTAAAAAAGGACGCGTGCAGCACTGAGCAATTTTTCGTAGGCGGTTTCAGAACCTGCAGATAAAGATGTCATGATCAGCCTCTTTCGGTCATTTGTAGGTAGACCAGTCTACCTACAAAATAGGCTGAAGCAACAAAAGTCTGCATTTATCACAGGCTTTGTGACCCTAAATAAGCTGGTCTGGCGAACAGAATCCGGTAAATAAGGCAATTATATATGCCGCGTCAGCAGCAAAGTGGCCCCAGCCAGCATTACATATCATCAGGAAGCTAACATCCGGCATGTTTAGATACGCGAATAAATGTCCGCTTCTGGCACAAAGCGGAAATCAGTATTTAAAAAATGAAAACCACAACTTGATGTATAGCGTTTGCTATACGTGATGGTTATGCTATTCTTGTAAAGTAAATGCTATACAGGGGTGTCTCATGAAATCAGATGTTCAACTTAACCTTAGAGCCAAGGAATCGCAGCGGGCGCTTATTGATGCAGCTGCGGAAATCCTTCACAAGTCACGTACAGATTTCATTCTGGAAATGGCCTGTCAGGCTGCCGAGAATGTGATCCTCGACCGCCGTGTATTTAACTTTAACGATGAGCAATATGCGGAGTTCATCGATATGCTTGATGCACCCGTTACAGATGATCCCGTTATCGAGAAACTGCTGGCAAGGAAACCTCAGTGGGACGTGTAACAGCACCAGAACCTCTGTCAGCTTTTCATCAGGTGGCTGAGTTCGTCAGCGGTGAGGCTGTGCTCGATGACTGGTTAAAGCAGAAGGGCCTTAAAAACCAGGCTCTCGGAGCGGCCAGAACGTTTGTAGTGTGTAAGAAAGACACAAAGCAAGTATCCGGTTTTTACTCTCTGGCCACCGGGAGCGTCAACCATACAGAAGCGACAGGCAATCTTCGGCGTAACATGCCAGATCCCATCCCTGTCATCATACTTGCCCGTCTTGCAGTCGATCTCTCTTTTCGCGGAAAAGGGCTTGGCGCTGATTTACTTCATGATGCAGTGCTTCGTTGCTATCGGGTTGCCGAGAATATTGGTGTACGTGCAATTATGGTTCACGCACTCACTGAAGAAGCTAAAAATTTCTACATTCACCATGGTTTCAAACCATCACAAACTCAGCAACGGACATTATTTCTTAAACTCCCTCAATAAACGCGAAGACTATTACGCTCAAACCGATACGAGCGAGAATCGGATGGCGCGTCTAATGTTAATTCAGTAGAAATGCTTCACGAAAGAAGATGACGAACGGTTATTGATGAGACTGTAAGGCGTAAGGAAGGAAGCGGTGGGATGGATAATCCGACTGTGGAAAATGTTATTGAGTTATAGCCATAAACAAAAAAGAGCCCATATATTAAATGGACTCTTTCTCTGATACCTCGGTTAATCTGTCCAACTTATTGGGGTCAGTACACCCACGAGGCCCGCTGTATGTCTAGTCAACACCAGTATGGCCTCTTACCGTGCAATTTGCAAGGAGGAGTAAACCATGAAACTGCCGCGAAACGCCCTTATCTGGTGCGTATTAATCGTGTGTATAACGCTTTTGATATTCACGTGCCTGACCCGGAACCGCTTATGCGAACTCCGGCTAAAGGACGGGGACAGGGAGGTCGCGGCAAGCCTGGCTTACGAATCCAACGGTAAGTAGCAACCTGGAGGCGGGGGAAACCCCGCCTTTTCAGGAGCTGAGTTGGCCTGATATGCCTGAAGCGCCTTTATGAAGGGGTTGCCGGTTCGCTGGCAGCCCCTTTTTCCTTCCTGACGCGACCGCACGCCTGAACTTCCGGGAAGGGCTGTTCCCCTGCGAGGAACGGGGGAAGGGGGACGCGCCTTCGGCGCTGCCCCTCTGCTCCCTCCGCCTTGTCCACATTCCTGTCTTTCCTGCCTGATTTTGCTGAAGTCAGCGCGCCATGAGTTACCTGCCTGTACCTGGCTTCAGCCTGGTTTTCTCTGTGTTCTTCATCCCGGGCGTCATATCCGGCGTCCTGCTGGTTAACTTTCTCAGCTGCAGCTCAGTGGCCATAACCCGAAAACAGGGCAGGGCGATGGCCCCCTTCGGCTCCCGGCCAGCGCTGCTGTCCGGTCGTCGAGCCCCACTCCGCCAGGGCGGCCGCTGCGCACCCGCCGGGCTCCGCCGAACCCCTCCGGGTTTCGGGCTGACGCTAGGGTCTGATGGCTAAGGTCAAGGGCTGCGGCTTCTCCGGCCGTGCCGTCCGGAACGCCTTCACCGCGCCGGCTGATGCCGTCGCTTTAATGGCGCCACGCCGTTCCGACGTGTCGGGTGTGTGCATCCTGTTCCCCCGGTGAAGCCATCCCCCGTGCGTCCTCACGCGGAGGGCTTGTCGTAGCACCGTCGGGTCGTCATCCAAGGGGTGAAATGCACTCCACCAAAACTTTTTGCGTGCCGCAAAAACTTTTGTCTCCGCCCCTTTCCTTCCTCCCTTCGCCGTTGCTCCTTTGCCCTTTGCCGCGAGAGAACTCACCAGGGAGATGGACAACCATCACCACAGGAGAAAACCAGGATGCACACACGAAACGTCAACGTCAAAACCGCCGCTCCCGAATCTTCCAGGAAGATAGGGGGAAAAACCGTGTCGTACACGATCCTCGTCGCTGAGACGAAAAAAAACTCTGAGGAGGAATCGGACGTTCTGGAGTTCAGCAGCCTTGCAGAGCTGAAGAAACTGCGCAGACGCTGCCCCGAAACAATGCGCTGCACCTATTTCTACGCCCTCAGCAGCGGCGTCGATAAACAGTTCCGCCATATCCATGTGGCTGAAGCTGACCACTTCAAACAGTTTGTGCGCCTGATCGAGCGCGAAGGTATCGACATTTAAATCCGATCCACCCCGTGCGGCAGCCGCCGCACGGAACCTCATCAGACAGGAGCCAGAAACATGAGCGTTAACACCCCGACCGCTGCACCAATGGCCTTTTTTGTTCCGTCTCATAACGCCGTTTATGACTGCGCAACACAACTGGACGGGCAGTGGGTGACTCAGCGTGAAGCGAAAACGCTGGAATCCCTTCGCCGTCTCTATCCGGATGCGGAGCTGATCCCCGCGACTCTGGTACAGGAAAAGCAGAATGACGGCTATCGCCGTCCCTGGGCGGAAATCACCGAGGCCCGGTATATCGACCAGCTGGAAATACTGCCGCCAGTGGACTGGTGCAGAGGGGTTGGCGGGGAGTCGTTCAAATCAATGGAGTTTACGGGCGGGGATGTGACCGCAATTTTTGTCCGGTACGGCGCGCGTTTCTTTGAGTGCCATGACCTGCACACCCGCCATCACCGTGAGCTGATTGGCGACGTGATCGCACGTTTTTGTCTCGATGCGCCGCTGAATTCCGCGCATTAAAAAAGCAGGGTTGCCCCTGCTTTCTCAACGCCGGGTAGCCGCTGGAACGGTGAACCGGCAATCACAACCAAAGTAAGGAGATTGATCGTGAAATTTGACCCGCAAACTGTCGCACAGGCGAAGGCATTTGTAAATGCCCTCCGCGCCGGAAAACGCGCACGCGTCCCCGCGCTGCGCTTCTCACAGTGGCAGCAGTTTCTGTCCGTGGTAAATGCCGAAACGGGCTACGCCGCCGAGGCTGACTGTGGTCTGGCTGTCAGCGTCTATCCGGCGCTTGGACTGGCTTAACAGGAGGCGGCCGCCTGCGGGCGGCCGGTAAGGTGAAACCATGTCACAACTGAGTTTTGAATCCCTGTTCCTGGCAGACCAGGCTGATCTGCAGCCGCGGCCTTCCGCACTGGCCCGGATGCTGTCGCCAGCTGAGGCGCGTAAACAGTTCGCCAGTGTGTTCCGGCAAACCGCGAAAAATATGCGCCGTTCCGAAGTCTTCAGTGACTTCATCACCCTGGCAGCCAGCGAGCTGGATATGGCCCGTATTCGCTCGCCGGAGAACATCGAAAACAGCCGTCGCATCTGCGCACGGTATCAGCCGGACGATTTAGACGCCATGAAACAGCTGTTCTGCCTGTTGGTTGAGGGGCTGGCGGGTGACATTCATGATTTCCTCGGCGCTCTGTATATGGAGCAGGAGCTGGGCGCGGACGAAATGGGGCAGTATTTCTCGCCGTCCTCCATCTCCCGCCTGATGGCCGGACTACTCATGCCCGGCGCTCAGGAGACGATAAAGCGTGAGGGGTGGATGACGCTCGATGAACCCGCCTGTGGCAGCGCCGGTATGGTCATTGCTTTTGCATACTGGATGGCTGAGGCGGGATATAACCCGTCTGAACAGCTGTATGCCACCTGCACCGACATCGATCCAATGGTGGCTGATATGGCCTTTATCCAGCTGGCTCTGCTGGGTATTCCCGCGAAAGTCGTGACCGGTAATACGCTGACCCTGAAAGCGAACCGCGTGCGTTACACCCCCGTGTATTACTTCAATGACTGGCAGGGCCGTCTGGCATTTCGCAGTCGTCTGGATGCAATGAAAAACTTTCTGGCCACCGTGGCCGCCTGACTGACAGAGCGGCAGGGCAGACCTGCCGCAGGGAGATAAAAATGACAAGCAACACACTGAACGCTGTTCCGGCGACCGTGCTGGAGATCATGGCAGAACGCCTCAACGGCCAGCCTGAACAGCTAAAAATCCGCAACAACGACGATCACGCTGCACTGGCTGCAGATGTGCTCTGGCAGTTTGCCCGAAAAACCGGGCTGAACAGGGAAAGCGAGAGCGTGCAAACTGTCATCACGGATTTTCTGGCCAATCTTCTGCACCTGTGCGAACAGTGCGATCCTGACGGGGCAGGTAGCGACGGATTTAATGCCCTGCTGAATATGGCCATGATGCATTATGAGCAGGAAAACGGAGGTGACAGCGAAGAACCGGTTTGATCGGGAGTCTGTGCCCTAGTGGATGCCATCAGGGCAACCGCACAAACCCTTTTTCCCCTTCGGGGAAGCAGGGAGGGCGAAAGCGCCTCCGGCGCTCCTGCTTTTCCCGTTTCAGTGGTTCTCTCCTCACCGGCGATCATAACCGGCGTCCTGCTGGTTAACTTTCTCAGCTGCAGCTCCGTGGCCATAACCTGAAAACAGGGCAGGGCGATGGCCCCCTTCGGCTCCCGGCCAGCGATGCTGTCCGGTCGTCGAGCCCCACTCCGCCAGGGCGGCCGCTGCGCACCCGCCAGGCTCCGCCGAACCCCTGCGGGTTTCGGGCCATACGGCTAGGGTCTGATGGCGAAGGTCAGTGGCTGCGGCTTCTCCGGCCGTGCCGTCCGGAACGCCTTCACCGCGCCGGCTGATGCCGTCGCTTTAATGGCGCCACGCCGTTCCGACGTGTCGGGTGTGTGCATCCTGTTCCCCCGGTGAAGCCATCCCCCGTGCGTCCTCACGCGGAGGGCTTGTCGTAGCACCGTCGGGTCGTCATCCAAGGGGTGAAATGCACTCCACCAAAACTTTTTGCGTGCCGCAAAAACTTTTGTCTCCGCCCCTTTCCTTCCTCCCTTCGCCGTTGCTCCTTTGCCCTTTGCCGCGAGAGAACTCACCAGGGAGATGGACAACCATCACCACAGGAGAAAACCAGGATGCACACACGAAACGTCAACGTCAAAACCGCCGCTCAAGAATCTACCGGAAGATGTGATTCAAACCTCACCATGTCCCAGTTCACGGATCTGTTTTGCTGGGTCCTGGCCGCATCGGAAGGGGAGCCACAACCGGCAGTTTTTACGCCGCCAGAGAATGCCACTGAGCTGACGTTAATTAATGACGAATGCCCGGATTATATCTCTGTCTGGGTTGTAGATGGTCGCCCGGTGGCCGCTGCGATGCCGCTGGATAATTTTCACCGCGTTATTCCTTCATCCCTTACTAAATAATCAGGAGTAAATAAAAATGGTCAGTTTCGCAAGCCGCTATCGTATGCCTACCTCGATCCGTAAAGACCGTCCGCTGACGAATGAGGTATTACAGCTCATCGTTCCGAGCGCGTTCTCATCGGATAAACACGATTCACGCTCTGAACGTTATACATATATCCCGACCATAAACATTCTTGACCGTTTACGTGATGAAGGGTTTCAGCCGTATTATGCAACGCAGTCACGCACACGTGACTAGGATAAACGCGAATTTACAAAAATATGCTTCGCCTGCGTCGTCATGACCAGATTAACGGGAAAGAAGTACCGGAAATTATTCTGCTGAATAGCCATGATGGTTCAAGCAGCTATAAAATGATCCCCGGTATGTTCCGTCAGGTTTGCAGTAATGGTCTGGTTGCATGGAAGGATTTTGGTGAACTCCGCGTACCCCACAAAGGGGATATTGTCGGGCAGGTTATTGAAGGCGCTTACACGGTGCTGAAAACATTTGACGCGGTTGATGAAAATATTGACCTCATGAAAAGCATCCAGCTTACTTTGCCTGAGCAGCGCCTTTTTGGTGCGACCGCCCTGGAACTTAAGTACGATGGAAAACCAGCGCCGATTACACCGGAGCAAATTATTAACCCCCGCCGGGTACTCGACAGAGGCCAGGATTTATGGACCACGTTTAACGTGGTACAGGAAAATGTGATCCGTGGGGGAATTCGTGGCAGAACGCAAAAAGGGAAGGTGACCAGAACGCGGGAAGTCACCGGAATTGATGATGACATTAAATTAAATCAGGTGCTCTGGAAAATGGCTGAGGAGTTTGCAAAACTGAAGGCCTGAAAATTAAGCCGCTCAACAGAGCGGCTTTTTACTGTCCATTGTTAAGCGATGCTGTTTCAGTAGTTTTTATCTCATGCTCCTTACCCGCAGCTGGCGCCAGGCGTTCAGAAAGTAACTTTTTTCTGGCCAGCAAAACGCGATATATATTTTTGATATCCTGAGCATACGCCTTGCGCTGCACAATGAGCTTTTTGCTCGGCCCCGTATTATACATTCCCACGCTGTCCCAGTTTTTTCCGTATGACCTGAAGTTGTGCGCCAGTATCCATGCACCCGTATAAACGCAGATACATGGATCATTCAGCAGGCGCTCACGGGTAATATTGAAGTTTTTAAGTTTACCGTAATGAGAGCTGTTTACCTGCATACCGCAGACATCTTCTGTCCCATTCCTGTTTGATCCATTTATCGCATCCGGTACCAGATGGCTCTCTTTAATCGAAATTGACATAAGCAGCAGTGGATCAATTTGATAATCTTTCCCTGCCTGATCAAAGCACATTTGTGGAGCTGCGCCAGCAGATAGTGAAAGAGTCAGCAAAGCAGCAGGCAGTAACGATATTTTCATGGTTTGGCCTTTTAGCGAAATAAACGGGCTCTGGAGAGGCGCTTTAAAAAATACCCCGGCGGATCGTCGTAATCAAGTAAATTCACTACAAACGCGCGTGAGCGCTCTTCTGAAGGGATTTAACACCTGTCCGAAATAAACATGTCAGAGCAGTAGACGGTATTAACATGCCGCTCTTTACTAACCCTTTAAAACATCACACCCCACGCAAGACTTCGTCTTGCAGATTTTTTCTTTAAATTCAGTGGCATGATGTGTATTTTATTTCGTGATTTTTGAGTGCGTGCGATGAAGGTGTGTGGACTAACACACATTGCAGTGCTTAATCAGGCACTCCAATGTGTGCTAATACAGCACTCTGAAGTGTGGGGATTGTGTGTATTCAATTAATAGAGTAAGTTAAAAGTAAATAGTGCCTGAACCACACACATCATAGTGCCTAATGCACACACACCGTGGCGCCTGATAAGCACACATATTTAGGGATGAGTCATACATAAAATCAGTTGGTTACCAGAACCATGCACCACGGATAGCTGTTAAAGTTCGCCATTGCAGTGCCGCATCAGGCACTGCATTAGAATATCGAGAAATTATTATGCCAAGAAAGAACATTTACTTTAAAGACAAAATTGACCGCGAAATACATGATATTCTTGAAATAGAGCTACAGAAAGGGGCAACCTCTTCTGAGATGAACTACTCATCGATAGTCAACGAATTAGTACGCCTTGGGCTAATGGTTTACAAATCGAAAGAAGAAGGAAGCTCATTTGACCTGGATGGCTTCAGGCGAGACCTTATAAAGAAAGTCTCCGGGTCACGAGAAGGTATTATGATTCTGACTGCCCTTGTCTCTGACATCTTCGTTACACTCAAAGGTCCCGACTCTGGCGTGAAACTGGAAGAGCTCATAAACACTAATATCAGTGCAATTAACGATGCGGAAGATAAAGCCGAAAAAGACCACTTTCTGGCAGGGTAAACTAGCTTCTTTGGCCGGAACACTCCGGCCAGAATCGATCACTGGGATGGCTTTTCATCCCACGGAAGGTCACTTTTCTCCACCTCTCTTATTTTTTCCTTCAGAAACACCTCGAACTCCATACAAAGAACTTTAAGCGCCTGCGCATCCTCGTTCTGGTCAAGTAACCTTTCCGTGAAATAACCCAGCGTATTCATCAGACGGGTAAGCATTTCGTCATTAAGACTACGGTTATGAACCTTCGCCATCGCTCTGATTTCATCCGCAAGGTTCTCAGGAATACGCAAGCTATATCCGGTTGTTTTTCCCGGAAGCAAAATTCTTTCACCCTCACGCCACACCCACAACTGCTCCTGTTTGGGCGGGACTTTAACATCACCCACAACACCAACGGATTCGCCATCAAGTAACTTTCCCAGCCACTCCTCAAATTTCACCGCCAGCGCAATGAGACGCTCACCATCAGCAGTTTTAATGACAGGCCTGCCCGGCTGATAATTCAGCGACAATAAAAGCCTGGCAATAATTTCCTCATTCACGCTTCTGTTGCCAGCCCTGGCACATATTCTCAGCTCCATAAGCAGATTATCCGGAGCACGCAATCGCCACCCCACCGCTTCACCTGGCTGGAACTTACGTGGACGGCCGCGACCATCCCACATTTTCTCCTTAACTTTCATAGCTATAGATCCCGGAGGCCATTTCCATACTTTCTGTTCAACCAAGCCTACTCACTTACATATTCGGATAAATCTGAATGATTCCAAAAAAATGTGACATGCGTCACAGTTTTTTTTTTTTAGGGTCATGGGACAATTGCGCCCGCGTAAACAAGCACTTACGCGAGTCACTTTTGTTTACTTCGGAGAAAACAATCATGTTAACCAAAGGCAGTGCCCTTAACGTCGGTAAGGGATGGGCGGTAGCGTCTTTATTCCGCAAAGCACGCGAAAATCGCCAGACTAAATTTTACTTAAAGTCAGCAGGCGCTTTTTTAATTGCACTTATGGTCACTCATCCGGCATTTGCCGGCGGTACCGACCTTCTTTCCTCACAGAACACCACGGTTAATTCCACCTTCGGCTCCGGCTCTTCGTTGATTAAATGGTTCTATATCGCTGAAATCATCATGGGCCTGTTTATTTACATCAAGGCCCGCTCACCGCTGGTATTCGTCGGTATCGTAATGGCAATCATCTTTACCCGTGTCGCCTTCGGCATCGCGAGTTAAACGATGAATGGGGAAGAAGAAAAATATAACTTCCCGGAAACAATGAACCAGCAGGACCGCTATTTAGGTTTGCCAATTGATGAGTTAATTGTTACCGCACCCCTTATTGTTCTGGGGGTGCTTAACAACCTGTCAGTTGAACTTGGCGTTATAGCGGGAATCCTCTGGTTCATCGTCAGATATCTGAAAAAAGGGCAGGGGTCGTACTGGTTACTTAATTTCTGTTACTGGCACCTGCCGTCCATTTTATTCAGGATTACCTTTCGCCAGATACCTGATTCTAGTTTCCGGCACTGGAGGGCATAGTTTTCATGAAACTGAATATTAAAGGAGAGCGCGATAAACAACTCCGCTATGCGTTTATTGGTCTTTCAGCTTTAACTTTACTTATGGGGGCCGGTAACGTACTGACAGGTTCGCTTGCATGGTATTTTGCCACCACCCAGAAAACCATCACCACGCCATTAACATTTAATCGCCCCTTCGCATCAGATTCAAAAAGCGTCGATGCCTCCGGTCTGACACAATTCGCCGCCTCCTTTATTTACTGGCGACTGAACGTCACCCCGGAAAACATCGACAACAACCAGAAAATGATTCTTGGATTCGTCCCTTCCGCCGAGCGGGACGAGCTCAAGAAAGCTCTGGATGTTGAAGCTGAACGCATAAGGAAAGCGGGCATCTCCACTCAGTTCGACACGAAAGAAATTCGCGTCATGGATGATGGCTCCGTGCAGTACAGCGGAGTTCTGAAATCCTCCACCACTAACGGCGTAATCATCACGCCGTTGAAAGACCAGGAAAAAACCTACCGCCTGAAACTGAGCTATGAGAACGGTGTGATTAACCTCCACAGCTTCGAAGAACTCCAGCCGGTATCCACCATCAACTGACAGGACTGCCCATGAAATTTCGTATTTCACCGGCAGCTGCTGCTGTGTTTCTGGCAGCGGGATTATTCACAAGCGGCCTCCGGGCCGCTTCCGCACCCGCAGCCATTCCGTTTGAGAACGACGCCGACTTTAACGTCACTCTCAGCAACACCAACCCGAGCAAGGTTGTTGTCGACGGAGAACTCATTACCAGCATCAGCGGACCAACCGGTGCCTATGACCAGAGCCAGACCGACGACGGAGCACTTATTCTGTCTCCGCTTGTCAGCCAGAACTTCACGCTGTTTATTCAGACCGATCGCGGCTCATCCCTGAGCCTTAACATCAGGCCGCAGCCAGGTAACGGGAAAACACTGCGCTTCACTCCGATGTCGCCACCACTTCGCAAGAACGACGATGCGAAGACATGGGAAGAAGGGCAGACCTACGAAAAAACACTGGTCGCACTGTCCCGCGCCGTAGTCAACGGTCAGGTGCCGGACGACTACCAGGAGTATCCGGTCAGCCGCATGCCTGCATACACACCCGCCAGTGATGTACGCCTGACACCGGAACGCCAGTTTGTTGGTAACCACCTGCGCGTTGTGCGCTTCCGGATGAGCAACCCGGGCAGCATCACCCGCAGCCTGCGCGAGCGCGATTTCTGGCGCAAGGGCGTCCGGGCCGTGATGCTGTCCCAGAACCAGCTTTATGCCGGTGGCGAAGGCTACGCCTGGATTGTGTTTTCAGATGACGGAGACACCCGCCCATGAGTCTGAATAAAAACCTGAAAACCCGGCGCAAACAGCTGGCCATTCTTGCTGCCGTTATCATGGGAGGCGCCGCCGCCACGAGCGGCGTTATCTGGTACGGGCAACATCAGCAGGAACAGAAACAGCCCGCACCGGTCGCCACCCCAAACATGACCGGTGTGGTCACGGCAGCGTTTAACCAGCAGGTTAATGATGCCGCACTGGCACAGCAGCAGGCCAAGACCTCCGCACTTGAGGACAGGCTCGCCACGCTCACCCAGCAGTTTGCACAGAACAAGCTCACCACCGAGCAACAACTGGCCAAAAAGGATGAAGAAATTCAGCGCCTGAATGACCAGCTAACGAAAGCCCCCGGCAGCAACACGACCACTGGCCAGCAGACACCACCTGCCGGCCAGAACGGAACACCACTCCCCGGTCCCGTTGCTGCCGGTCAGGCCCGACCACCCGAATATACTGTGACCCCCGCAGGCACACCGGCCGCCACTGGTGTGAATATGGGGCAGGGCGCAGCGTTCTACCCGGGCGGCTCTGGCCAGAGAATGACAGGTGGACTGAGCACCACAAAGTTCAGCTATGAAAGCCTGAAGAAAAAGCCAACGAAACTGCCCTGGATTCCGTCAGGCTCCTTCTCTGACGCCATCATGATTGAAGGTGCCGACGCCAACGCCAGTGTTACCGGCCAGCAGAACACCCAGCCCGTCACCATCCGCCTGCTGGGCAATATCCAGATGCCGAACAACAAAGAATACAGCGCCGACGGCTGCTTTGTGGTGGGTGAAATCTGGGGTGACATCTCCAGCGAGCGCGGGATTGTCCGGACGAAATCAATCAGCTGCGTACTGAAAAACGGCAAGCACGTCGATATGGAGTTCGATGGCCATGTCAGCTATCAGGGGAAAGGCGGTGTTCGCGGCAAGCCAGTCATGCGAAACGGCATGATTGTCGGCTACGCCGGTGCAGCAGGCCTCCTGTCAGGTTTTGGTGAAGGCATCAAATCTGCGGCAACACCATCTGTCGGCCTCGGTGCCACAGCGGATGTCGGTGCCGGCAACGTGTTTAAGCAGGGTATAGGCGGCGGAGCCAGTAAGGCGGCCGACACACTGAGCCAGTACTGGATTAAGCGCGCCGAGCAGTATCACCCGGTGATTGATATCGGTGCCGGCAACCTGGTCACCGTCGTGTTCCAGAAGGGCTTCCGCCTTGAAACCCTGGAAGACGCTGAGGATGCTAAGGCGAAAGAGGAACTGCAGAAAGCCGGCAACGCCGCGCAGAACGCCGTGGCACCTCAACCAGCGAGCCAGACTACTGCATCCAGTACCACCTCAGTCGGCAACATCAACCCGGATGACGTTCTCCGCCAGGCCAGTCAGCTGCGCCTCGGTGACACCATCAACTGATGAGGGATGAAGATGGACGCACGAAAATTACTGCTTTGGGCAACAACCCGATGGAGGCCAGCGCTGACATTCATCGTTTCATGGTCCATTTTGTTCGCCACTCTTTACTCCAGTTTTAAGTGGATACAGCTGATCGGATTAGTTCTCTGGCTGGCTGGAAACCTTTTTCTTGCTGAATCAATTCCCGGGGGCATGGTTTGGCGTACGCTGCACCCTTCACCCTCAGCACCTGAAGAAAAGGAGGGCAAATGAAGCGCACAACCGCAGTTTTGCTGATTGCGTTCTCCCTGTCACTGCCTGGAGCAGCAAATGCGGCAGCTGTGGCAGCGATTTTTACGGCAGTTAACACCGCAGCAGCAGAAGCAGAAGTTGAAGAGGCCAATAAATCTGCTCAGTTTGAGGCCTTAGAACGCGAAGTTGTTGCGTTACCGGATGCATGGAAAGCATATCAGCAGGTATCACGCACAGTACCTGACGGTGCAACCATCGGGCTGCAAAACCGCTACCGCAGTCTCGCAGTCTCACTGGTGCTGAAGGCGGCAATGGCCTGCTCGCCGGACGCCCTCAGGCTCCTTGAGCGTAACGATGTGATTGAGTTTCGTGTACTCCGTTCATCGCTTGTCACAGCCTGCAGAACCGCCAGATAAGGAAAAAGGACGAAGCGAATGAAGCATAAAACAGCAATCACACTCTCTCTGGCCCTGCTGTTCAGTACCCCTCATCTTGCTACCGCCGGGATGGACAGCGCACTGGACTCTTTATTTGGGTCTGCGACCGGGCGCGGTGAAGAAAGCTTCCAGGTGGCAAAGAAAAAGGCCCTCGCTGATAAAGACCCCTGGCATGCCTGGCTGGAATTATCTGCCAGTGACCCGGGCGATATCTCCAGCGATATCCGTGAACAATACAGCGAGCTGGCAGCTTCACTGGTTCTGAGCGCAGCCCGGAAAAATAATCCGGATGCACTGGTTCTGGTGTTCAGCCGGGATGACGCGCCGGGGTTTGTTGGAAGCCGCCCTGATCTCTATGAGCCACTCCTGACGCTGGCAGAAAAAGCAGCCGGCAGCCGGAAAGATAAAGAGTTGTTAATGGCCGCCGGGGACATACTGCAAAAAGGACAGTGGACAATCAAAGACAGCCAGCGCGCGGCGGGTTACTACTCACGGGCCTGGCTGGCTGGAGAGAACAACGCACCTGCAAAGCTTTATTCCATCTACCAGGAACTGCAGGACCCTGGCAGCGCTTATCTCTGGCAGCTTCGCTGCATCGGTAACTGTCGTATCTGGCAGGATGAAAGCTACTCTCCGGTGACTCAGCTCCTGAATCCCCGTCAGATTCAGTGGATTCAGAAACAGGCGCGGGATAAGACCGTCATAACAGTTAACGGGCTGGCAGCCCTCAGGGAGCTGCGATGAACATAATGGCCAGACGTCTTATGACAGCAGGCCTGACCGCAGGGCTACTGCTCAGCACCTTAACTGCGCATGCCGGTAAAAGCCCGGGCTCTGGCTCAAGGTCTTTCAGCGCGTCCTCATCCAAAGGCTCTGCTGTGCGAAGCTCCCCGCGACCGTCAACGTCAGGACCGGTCACGTATAAAAGTGCTGTACCCGTGACGCCGGTCAACCGTTACAACTCGCGTACCCCTGAAAAATCCGGCAGCTACCGTTCCGTTTTGTCTCAATCGCAAACCCTTCCTTCAGAAAAGCTGCAGACGGTTATTCGGGAGAAAGAACGAAGCGGTCCGGGATGGATGGGAACCGCGCTGCTGGTCTGGTTATTGAGTCAGCACGACCTTTCCTCCTCTGATAAAGCGTGGGTGAATCAACAAATCGCGCAGGCGAAAAAAGAAAACCAGCAGGTACTGCCACCGCCTCCTGAACTGTCCGATGTGGCATTCAACTGGAGCTATCCATCTGCGTTTACACCAGGGGAAAAAGCGATGATCGCCGTTAGTGCAAAACAGGGGCTCGCGGGTAAATCGGTCCCCGTGACCTGCGTAATGAACGGCTCTTACGGCGCTAAGGACGGTGAAATCACCCGGATGGAATGGACACCCGATAAGGTCATGACAGCAGTTATGCGCTGTGAGGCCGGTGGGTTGAGTGACTTACGCATGTTTAGTGCCGGAGAGATGAAATGACAACGACTGCCAGAAAGTTTTCACTGAAAAAAATCCTGTATGACTACCGCCATGTGGCTATTCCTCTCCTGGTTTATTCCTGCGAGTTGACCATATGGGCTGTTCTGAACCGAAACGGTATAGGGGACTATGGCTGGCGGCACTGGCGCATCGCCTTACTTGTAAGCCTGTTCCTGCTTGTGGTTACCTCGGAAATATATAGCAAAAATGATATTGGGGATGCGGCCCTGGGTGTTATCTCGCCCTGGCTCGTAATGCTGCTGGTTATCATCGTACTTGGCTTCATCCGGATGAGCCTGGATTTCGTGACAATTGACATGTTCTTCTTTGGCGTGTTCTCCAGCGGAGCATTCCAGTTCTTGCTGGCAGTCCTCCACGGCCAACGTAATTAATTTTGAACCAGAGCCTTCTCATTCGTTTTTCACCACAACCCTGAAATTCCAACCGGAGTAACTCCCATGAAAAAACTACTGGGTGCTGCACTGCTGTGCAGCGCACTGACCGGCTGCGCCGGTCTCAATTCTGATTTCGACTGCAACAAGACCGCGACCGACCAGTGCCTGACCACCGGTGAGGCCAACAAGCTGGCCGCTCAGGGTAAAAGTCTGGATGACCTGACGGCCGAAAAAAATGCAAAAAAGCCTGCGGGTGAAACCCTGCCGGCACTGCGCAATTCGGCACCGGTCGTGAATCCCTTCCGCCCTGTCTCCGTCGCAGCAACCGGAACCAGCGCCGCTAAGCCACTCACCACTGTGCCAGCGAAAACGTCCGGTTCACTGGTCACGCCGCTGTCCACGACCAGTCATGTGCCCCCCGTGCCGGTTAACACGGCGGGCCGCGTTCCGGTTCAGCGTATTCCTGACGCCACGCAGCGCCTGTGGATTGCCCCCTGGGTGGACACGGACGACAACTTTCATCAGCCGGCTGTGGTCGAGTTCGTGAAAAACAAATCCCACTGGGATGAAAGCTACCGCGTTATCGGGGAGGGCGGGGAATGAGCAGCCACTACGTTTCCGGCAGGAACGGCATCGATCATCTGGTGAAATCATTCACCCACACACGGAAAGGAACAGCGCAAATCACCGCCACACAGTCAGTCGATACCGACGATGAAACGCTGGCCGTTCTGAGCGTGAGCTGTGACTGGCAGATTAAGACTGCCGGTGATGCACCGCACACCGGGCAGATGAACGAAGAGAAACTGCGTCGTCTGGAGTTAATCCGGGCCGCTGCGGAGGGTCGAAAATGAGTTTTGTCGACAACCTGATGGATATGCTGAAAAACGGGAAAGAGGAAGACGGTGCCGCCACGGCCCGCGAGAATCTTTCCCAGACATGGGGCTACCCGTCCCTGGTTGCGGCACTGCCGTACCGGTATTACGACGACATCAATGAGATTTTCGTCAACGCCGGCTCTGCAGGCTTCATCATGGAAGCCGCCCCGCTGCCTGGCGCGAACGAACAGGTGATGGCCGCGCTAGATGACATGCTGCGCAAAAAACTGCCCCGCCAGACGCCCGTCACCGTCATCATGCTTGCCAGCAAGTGTGTCGGGGAACGTATCGATCGCGGTGTGAGTAACGACATGTGGAAAGGAGGGATGGCCGATCACCTCAATAAAATCACCCGTGCTTTCTGGCAGCGCTCTGCGCTGCACGGTCTGGCCAACGAACGCGAATACCCGCTATACCTGCGTAACTACCGCATCTTTCTTGTCTATGGCCAGCCGCTGAAGCGCGCCTCCCAGACACAACGGGTGATTGATGACCTGGTTCAGATCCGCAACACCATCCGCGTCTCCCTGGGCGCTGCGCGCATCGACAGCGTGAACGTTGATGTGAACGGTTTCCTGTCTGCGGTACGCGAGCAGATGAACTACCGCCAGGAACAGGTGCTGACGTCCTCAGGCGACTACAACGAGGATGAAAAGCTGAACCGCCAGGTGGTTGATCAGGGGATAGGGCTTGATGTCTATCCGTCGCATCTCCGGATGACGTTACCCGAAACCATCGACGCGCGCGGAACTCGGTTGCCGGCATCGGCATGCCGCATCATTAACATGCAGCTTGCCAAAACGCCTAAACGCTTCGCCCTGTGGCAGGGGGCGGACAATCTGCAGAACATTCGCTTTCCTGACCTCGGAATACCCTGTCCCTTTATGCTGACCTGGACAACGGAGCTGGAGGAGCAGACCAAAAGCCAGAGTGAGGCATTTCGCAAAGATACTGATTTGTCCAAAAAGGCCAACTCAGCCTACGCCGCACTTTTTCCCGGTACCAAAAGAGCCGCAGAGGAATGGCGACGTACCCGTGAGCAACTGAACAATAACGAAATTGCACTCTGCAATACGTATTTTAACCTGACCCTGTTCGCGCCGGACAACAATACTGACGCACAGGCCTGTGAGCTGGCCGCCGTGAACGTGTTCCGCAAGAACGAGCTGGAGATGGTAACGATACAGTACCAGCAGATGCGTAACTGGCTGGCCGGCTTCCCGTTCGTCATGCAGGAAGGGATGTGGGAAGACCTGAAAACAACAGGCGCGACGCTGCGCGCCAAGTCATGGAACGCGGTGAGCCTGATGCCGGTCGTGGCCGAACGCCAGCTGTCGAATGTAGGTATGCCGCTGCCGACCTACCGCAACCAGGTCGCATTCTATGACATGTTTGGTGAGGAGAACGGCAGTACCAACTTTAACATCGCCGTGACCGGCACGTCTGGCGCGGGTAAATCCTTCCTGACGCAGGGTATCCTGCGCGACGTGCTGAATGCCGGGGGATACGCCTGGGTTATCGACATGGGTGACAGTTATAAGAACTACTGTCATCAGGCCGGTGGGGTTTATCTCGATGGCGCTAAACTGCGCTTTAACCCGTTCGCCAACGTCAAAGACATCAAGCACTCTGCTGAAGGGATTGTGCGTCTGCTGACGGTACTCGCCAGCCCGACACAGCCGCTTGATGGCGTCTGCGAGGCGATCCTGCAGAAAGCGGTAATGGATGCGTGGGAGAAGAAGGCAAACAAAGCCCGTATCGACGACGTCCATAATTACCTGACTAACGAGGATGTGAATCAGGCGTTTGCAGACAAGCCAACCATCATCTCGCGCCTTGCTGAGCTGGCCATGCTGCTCGATACCTACTGCACCTGGGGGCCGGACGGAGAATACTTTAACGCCGACACCCCGACGCTCGATGGTGAAACCCGCTTCGCGGTGCTGGAACTGCTGAGCCTGGAAGACAAGCCGAAGCTGCTCTCCGCTATCCTGTTCTCGCTCATTCTGGCGATTCAGGAAAAGATGTACCACAGCCCGCGCGACCTCAAAAAAGTCTGCATCATCGACGAGGCCTGGCGTCTGCTGGGTGGCTCCAACCCGCACGCGGCACGGTTTATCGAAACCGGCTACCGCACCGTGCGTCGTCACCGTGGCGCGTTTATCACTATCACCCAGGGCATCAAGGACTTCAGCGCCAGTAAGGAAGCGGAAGCCGCCTGGAACAACAGCTCCACCAAAATCACCCTGTTGCAGGATGCTAAGGCGTTTAAACAGTACCTTGCCGATAACCCGGATCAGTTCTCGGACATGGAAAAAGAAGTTATCCGTGGCTTCCAGCCAGCCCTGCAGACCGGTTACAGCTCCCTGCTGATAAACGCCGGCGAATACAGCTCCTTCCACCGTCTGTTCGTCGACCCCGTCACCCGCGCCATGTTCAGCTCGCGTGGTGAGGACTTTGCCTTCATGCAGAAATTGCAGAAGGAAGCCGGGGCCACTGCGGAAGAAGCGGCATATCTGCTGGCGGAGAAGAAATTCGGCAGTGAACTTCGTGAACTTGAAGAATGGGTGAAAGCAGCATGAGTGAACAACAGGACAAGCCGTATGAAGGCGATACCGTTAATGATGGGGCAACGATCGCCAGCAAAACATCCCGCTGGGTTAAAGCCGGCATGCTGGGGCTGACGGGACTTCTGGCCATGACAGGTGTGGCATATGTGACGGCGAAAGCCGTCACCCCGGAGGTGGTGGTCTTCGATATGAAGGGAACAGTCGACCTGTTTATGCAGCAGTCCGCGCAGCTGCAGCTCGATGAGGACAAAGCCCGGGTGCTGACAACGCGTTTCAATACCGCGCTGTCAGACAGTCTCGGTGAATGGCAGGCAGCACATAACGCCATCATTCTGGTTAAACCGGCGGTGATGAGTCCGCAGCGGGATATCACGAATGAGATCCGTGCCGACATTGCGCGCCGCACTCAGGGGGGCCAGTGAAAAGACGACTGAAGCTGATGGGGATGTTGCTGATGATGCTCTCCGCCGGCAGCGGAGCGAAAGATCTGGGAACCTGGGGCAACGTCTTCGAGCCTGCAGAGCAGGACATGCTGGCATTTATCCAGAATCGCCTGAAGGGAATGGAACAGACGGGCGAACTTGACCGCCTGCGCAAAGAGGCAACGGAAAGAGTGAAGGAGCATGCGGTACGTCCGACGCCAGTGGAAGGGCTCACGAAAGCGAAGGAATACCGCAGCTTTGCCTGGGACCCGACATTTACCGTGAAGGAAACGATCACTGACATGCAGGGCAACGTGATCGCCCGGAAGGGCGATACGGTCAATCCTCTGGATAAGGTGCCTTTCAACCAGGTGCTCTTTTTTATCGACGGCGATGATAAGGAGCAGGTGAACTGGACCCGACAGCAGCTCGCCGGTCAGACCAGCGTGAAGGTCATCCTGGTGAACGGCAACATCAAAGAAACCAGTGATGCGCTTAATGAACGTATCTACTTCGACCAGTCTGGCGTACTGACCCGTAAATTCGGTTTTGAACACATCCCCGTGCGGATATCGCGCGATGGCCGCGTGATGAAAGTGGAAGAAATTCCGGTATCAGGAGCAAAAAAATGAGTGCAACAACGTTAGGTGACCTGTTTCCCGAAATGCGTCAGGTGGCCACATCCCATCGCCGTTACGCCAGAAAACCGCGTGCACCCGCTGAGATAACTCCGCGCATGGGAACAGCAGAACGGCTGAAGACGCTGTACCCCGAAATTGACTCCTGGCATCCGGTACTGGTGACCAAAGCCTGGCTCTACTGGTGTGAGCAGAACCAGCAAGACAGCCGGGAGCCGTCGAAGCGTGATGAACGTTTCCCGGACTACATCATTCACCTCTTACTGGAGAACATGCGGGCCGAGGACAGCGCGAAACGTAAAAAGGGCCAGACGCTGTCACTTTCCGAGCGTCTCGACAGGTTGTTTGCAGGTGAAGGGCAGGAGAACGCCGAATGTCACTGAGACACAATACTGGAACCAAAGACAGTGAAGAGGAAGTGAATCGCCTCTGCCAGCTGTACCCTGAAATTGCATCATGGCAACCGGCACTGATCGCCGGTGCCTGGCATCAGTGGTGCGCCGGGAACCAGCTTCAGCCCATAGCGCCGGAAGAACGTGATGAGGCGTTTCCCCTGTACCTTGTCAGGCTTATCCGCAACAGAATGGAGGAGATGAACGCATGGCGTTAATCAGCTGTTTCACCAGTCCCCAGGGGCTGCAGGGGATGCTCACATGTTTGCGCGATACTGAGGGCATGACCGGTATTCTTGTCGTCGTTGCGTTACTCGCTGGCTGGATTGCTGTTCAGTATATTGCAGATGCACGGCGTGTACGTCTGGCGTGGGAGAGCAGACCGGGATTACCTGTCCCTGTGGCGCAATTTGGCAGTGCCCGACATGCCGATGCGGTTCATGCATTTGCTAACCGGGAATACTACCAGGTGATGCTGGCCGAACTTGAAAAGGCATTGACTGAAGAGGGCTATGCACTGACGCGTGATGAATCATTGTGCGTGACGATACCAGAGGCAGACCGGCAAAAAATCAGCCGCCGGATTTTCCTGGCGCGCCAGTGCTATACATCGCCGAGAGTCTCTGAGCAGGCGATGCAGGACAACGTAGATGCGGCAGTGAACGATGGGTACGCCGGATCGTGGCTCAGCTTGCTTATCCGGGGCAGTGAGAGGGAAGGGTGGTACATCACCAAACCGGTACCGGAATTCGTCCCGACGAACTTTCCGTTAAAACAGGTCATCATAACTGTCAGTGCAAAACAGTCTGTCCTGACGCGGGATGTGGTGAGAATCATCAACGATGTGGCTGACAAAGTGAAAAAACAGCGTTCATTTCCTGAAACACCGGAACGTATTGCAGGTGGTGTCATTAGCACTGAACTGTTTTATGGAGCTGATCAGCGGCAGGTTAAGGTGGCGCCAGGCTGGTTTAATTCTCCGTCTGGAAATGATGTTCCTGACGATATCACCGAAGGACAATTCCCGCCGGTGGGGATCTCAGAACACCGGCATTTCATTGTCCGGGCGCAGGCTGGAAGGTTTTATACCCCGACTGCACTTGCCTTCTATATTGAAGAAGCTGGTCGCAGGATAGAACAGGGCGAATCCAGCGGAGCATGCTACGAAGATGACAGTGGCTATGCTTTCGCCGTGACGCCTGCAAAAAACACACCCTGATACAACCGCGCTGCCATTCAGGATGTTCGGTGCTCACTGCGTTGCGCTCCGCCTCAGCCTGAATGTCATCCCGGTTTCCGATTAACCCCGACCAGGTAACGCCATGAAAAAAGACCCTGATACTGAAAAGGGCCAGAATGTTACAGCCGTTCGTCATGATGAAAAATCGGCTTTACGGCTTAAGGCCATTCTTGCAGAAAATCCCCTTTATTATCCCTCAATCGTGTTAAGAGCAGGCCTGCTGGCTCTTGAGGATATGTCCAAAGAGCAGCGGCTGACATTCATCATGAAAGCGGCTGATAAAGCCAAAAACCACTGACCATTTCTTAAGCCCTCCCGCCGTCCGGTGGCTGCGGCACTCCCGGAGATACCCCATGACTCACCCTGAATCTGTCAGGCCGGTGACGGTTACCCGTGACCGCAATGGCTTCTGGACGCACCCTCATTATTTTGCACCGGCCAGTGATGAGGCCACACAGACTGAATTTGGCGACTGGATGCGACAGCACAGGCTGATCTGCGCCACCCGCTGGATGGAAAATGACGCGCCTCCCCATGTTATCGCGGCCTGGGAAAAGGGCATACAGGACGTCAGTGACTGGCATCCCTCAGCGCCAGAGGGCGAGGGCTGGTTCATCGGCTCCATTCATGACACTGAGGACGGCCCGGTCTGTGTGTGGCTCCGGGAGGTGAAATGAAGCGCTATTCATGGCTGGCCGGCGTGTTGCTGGTTATGTTGTCCTGGATGCCCGCTCAGGAAACGGCTGCAGCAAGTAATGCCGGTGACGGCCGCTGGGTGAATCCGATAAGTGATGTCTGCTGGAAGTGTCTGTTTCCGATGACACTCGGCAATATTCAGCTGGCATCCGGACCGCAAAAGGACACCACCAACCCTTCTTCGCCCATCCAGATTTGTCCGGTGGGGATTCTGTACCGTATCGGTCTGGCCATCGGGTTCTGGGAGCCAATGGCCATGGTGGACGTGACCCGTGAGCCGGGCGTCATGGTTAACATGGGCGGCTTTAAAATCGATCTCGGACGAACGGGAACAGGAACCGCAGGGCAGAGTGACCGGCCCGCTGCCGGTACGTTCTACCACGTCCACTGGTATAAGTACCCGCTCATTTTCTGGCTGAACATCATCACCAGTCTGGGTTGTCTGCAGACCGGCGACATGGATATCGCCTATCTTTCCGAAGTCGATCCTCTCTGGAATGACAGCACGCTCTCAATGCTGATTAACCCCGAGGCAGCACTGTTCGGCAACCTGATAGCTCAGGGCGCGTGCGCAGCTGATGCCGCCGCCGCTTCAGCGGGTCTGCCGCTCTCGCCGTTGTTCTGGTGTGCAGGGAGTCAGGGGTCGATGTACCCGCTGACGGGCTATACCAGTGGTGAATTTTCTCCGCTTGAAGCCTCTCTGCTGGTTGGCGAGCGAATGGCATTCAAGATGCATCGTGAGGGGCTGGTCTGGAATTCTATTGGTGCAGATACCGCAGTATGTAACCAGTATCCGTCACCGATTATCCCGAAAGAACGATGGCGATATCAGATGGTGAACATGTATCCCGAGACGAACAACTGTCATCCCTTCGGGGCCAGTACGCAGCTGTGGGGTACAAAGCACAATTCCCCTTCCTCCAAAAAGAACTTCGGCTATCTCTTCTGGCGCAAACGTAACTGCGTCTTCCTCTAAGGACATGACAATGAAAAACGCTTATCTCCGGGCGCTGACGATCGGCGTCCTGATTACTTTCGCGCCGCTGGCTCTGGCGAGCGCCCAGACCGATATTTCTGTTTCCGACCATAGCTGGATCAAAGGTCAGCAGGACGCGCTGGCCGCCATGAAGGAAGACCTGCAGGGCCATCCGGCTACCGCGCCCGTATTGCCGCAGCGGCAACTGGATCTGATTAGCCGCCTGCAGGGCGATATCGCCGCGCAAACCAACGCAATTGGGGAAAAAGACTCGTTCCCGGCTATTTACTTTGTGAGCCTCGGTATTCCGCGCGAAGGTCTGCTGCCCATGCTGAAGGATGCCCGCCATTTTAACATACCGCCAACGCTGCGTGGACTGGTCAATAACGACATGCGACAGACTGCGGCGGCCATGTTTGAGCTGAATAAGGAGGACAAGGACGCCGGCGTACAAATCGATCCAACGTTATTCACTCAGTACAACATCACCACGGTACCCGCCCTGGTGGTGACCTGCCCTGGCCACTATGACGTAATCAGGGGAAGTCTGCCCCTGCAGCAGGCACTGGAAAAGGTGGCAGAAAGCGGTGATTGTGCAGCAACGGCCCGCCATCTCCTGGAGGCTGCCAAATGAAAAAGCTCCTTTCAACGATGCTGATGCTTTTCCCGCTCCTGGCTGGCGCAGCCGATCCAGCCTTTGAGGCGGGCGCGAGTTTTGGCAAGGGAAATGCTTCCGCCGGTACGGGGGCCCTGAAAAATCCGGGTACCGTCACAGGAGCAATACCAGGCTATACCGCTAACCCGCCGGAGAAAGGGTATTATGGCGGTGTGAATGGCGGCGACGGCGGGCTGGCAAACAAAGGGCAGGCGGCCCTGCAGGGAAATGATGCGGCGCAATCTGTTATCAGCTCCGGTACCAAAAACCCGCCTCCTGCGATAGATCCGAAAGCACCTTTTATTACTGTTGGTAAAAACGCCGAGGGAACGGCTGACGGGATCATGAATGGAAGCAGCCAACGATGTACGCAGACAACCGTTTCAAAATCGACGTTTGAGAATTACACCTGCAGTGCTGATGTTGCGGTATCAAAAACCTGTACACGTGATACACAGATTGACGGTCATTACGAGGAACAGGTATCAACTAAAACAATCGTTATTCCGCCTGAATCACTAAAATTCACGAAACTTGATGATAATACGCTCGAGTTTAGCCTGCCGCTCAATGAGGCGGGAGCCACGATGCTGGAGGGGTCAATAACCACGTCACAAAAAAATAGTGTAAGCAATCCGTTCTTTTCATCCACGTTAAATTTCTACGGAACATCAACGAAGCTTAAAAGTGTTAACAATACCTTCGATGTTAACGTAGCTCAGCAGGAAGTGCCTGATGATGGTCTGCTTCGGGGCACGCTGACCAACAGCGTATCAAGTTATATCGACATGATACCTAAATCGGTTATGTCGGCCGATTTTCCCGCTAATGACGGGCTTGCGAAAATTACAGCCACGATAACCATCGTCAGCACAATCAAAGTCTGGGTGCCCTCCACCACCACGCCCTCTGTGTGCCCTGACAGTCCCGGGGGTAAGAAAACCGGATCTGTCTGTTCCATTCCTGGCGGAGACAGACAGGTTGTGGTGGAGGGGAAAACCCAGACCGTTCACAGCGACTGCTGGCAGTACACCGATACTTATCTGGTCAGTGAAAATACCACCGGCACCTGCGCTTCTTTGATTAGCAATTCCTCCTGTACGAAGTCAGGAGAAACCTGCTCAGAGTATGTGGACGGGACGTGTTCCCACAAGAACTACACCTATCAATGCCAGACCGTACATTCCTCTACCGGCCTGGTCTGTGGCGGCGAGTATATCTGTAAATCAGGTGACTGCGACGAGACCAACGGTGCCGGAGATAACGGGTTTGATACTGCTGTGGCAAAGCTTGCTGGTCTGGCTTCAGCGGCCGAGGACGTGAGGGATGAGAACAGCACCATTGATGTGAAGGCGTTTACAGGTAAAGCGATGAGCTGTCGTAAGGTTTTTGCAGGGTTCTCAAATTGCTGCAAAGACTCCGGATGGGGACAGGATACCGGACTGGCAGCCTGTAATGACGATGAACTGGCTCTTGGAAAGGCGAAAGCGAAGAAAATCACCGTCAGCGTCGGCGAGCGGTGCGATCGTAAGGTGCTGGGTGCCTGTATCCAGAAAAGTCAGGTCTACTGCGTCTTTGACGGCAAGCTTGCCCGCATCATTCAGGAGCAGGGGCGTCGCGACCAGTTAGGTGTGAAGTTCGGCAGCGGTGACAGTCCGAACTGCCGGGGGATCACGGTTCCGGAACTGCAGAGTATCGACTTCGACAAAATCAACTTCTCTGACTTCTACGAGGATTTGATGAAGAACCAGAAAATCCCCGATACCAGCGCGCAGGTCAAGCAGATTAAGGATCGCATCGCCGCGCAGGTGAACCAGCAGGGAGGTGGTAAATGAAGCGTGTCCTCTGTGGCCTGCTTATGGCGCTGGCGAGTCATACGGCACTGGCCGAGGAGATTGTGACGCCGGCTGAGCCGTTCACCGGCTGGTCCTGGTACAACGAACCGAAAAAGCCCCCTGAGCAGCCCCGGAAACCGCAGCAGCCAGCAGCGCAGGCCATTCCGGATCTCAGCAAAATGTCCCCGATGGAGCAGGCCAGGGTGCTGAAAGGGTATACACAGGAGGCGCTTAACCGCGCCATCCTGTACCCCTCGCGGGAAAATACGGCGACGTTCCTGCGCTGGCAGAAGTTCTGGACGGACCGGGCATCGATGTTCAGCCAGTCCTTTGCGGCGGCGCAGCTGAGCCATCCTGATCTCGATTACAACCTGGAGTATCCGCACTACAACAGCATGGCGCCGTTTATGCAGACCCGCGACCAGCAGACGCGGCAGAGCGCCGTGGAGCAGCTGGCGCAGCAGTATGGTCTGTTCTACTTCTACCGGGGCAGTGACCCGATTGATGTTCAGATGGCGGGCGTGGTCGCTGACTTTGCGAAAACGAACGGGATCTCACTCATTCCGGTCTCGGTTGACGGACAGGTGGCGGCCACCCTGCCACAAAGTCGTCCGGACACCGGACAGTCCCGGTCGATGAATATCACGCACTTTCCGGCGCTCTTCCTGGTTGACCCGCGCAACCAGAACTACCGTGCCCTGTCCTATGGCTTTATGACCCAGGATGACCTGTCAAAACGATTCCTGAACGTGGCCACCGGCTTTAAACCTAATTCCTGAGAGCCTTTTATGACAAAAACACTGTTTACCCTCATCCGCGATGCAGGGCGGGCTGCCCTGTATTCCTTTGTCCTCGGCCCGGCACTGGTGCTGTATGTGTCTGTAATGCTGGTGGCGTCAGACGGCTCACTTTCCCGGCAATTCCTGACGACTTTTCATGAACTGACTGACGGCGTGCCTGCCGGCAAGGTGATGGCATGTGTTAATGAACATGAGATGGCAGGGCGTTTCTCGCCACCTGAACCTGGAGAGTCGTTAAAGCCCGTGCCTTCCGTTTTAGATAAAGCACCGCCTGAAGTGTTATGTCAACTCGGTTGGGTGGACAGCGATTCATGGGTACGTTCGGTTGATGCAACATTGCGCAACCTCTGGATGACGGCTGTGATGTTTGGCTTTGGTGTGTGGTTTGTTTTATATGGCCTGTCCCGGGCCGCTCAGCGTCGCATTTCACCAGACACACATTCTGTACTGGTACGGCAGAACAAGGAGACACAGGAATGAAACCAACTCTTCTCGCAGGACTGATTTTCTGGGGCACGATGGCTCGCGTACTGAGCGAACTGATGACCTGGTCCGTGGAGCATACACAGCAGGGGCTGCTGTGGCTGTGCAATGGGATGTGGGCCGGGGCGGCTGGCATGATGATTTATGCCGGTTATCGCTGGTACCGTGACGAAAGAGGGCAAACGCATAAGGAAGGCGACCATGAACATTAAAACCGGATTCACGGCTCTGCTGATGTGCCTGCCCCTGCTGGCGAACGCCGGGGCGCGCGAGGAGTTAATGGCGCTTGAAGCGACAAAAACAACCTCTGCTGACGCTGCAGCCGTCACCGCCTCCACCATTCCGGTACCTGCACCGGCCAGCCTGATGGCGCTGCCGGACGGACGTCGGGCTAACATGAAAGATTATGCCGTGGTGCTTTTTATGCAGGCACACTGCCAGTACAGCGCGAAGTTTGACCCGCTGCTGAAGGGCTGGGCTGATGATCATTCTGTCAGGGTTTACCCATACACCCTGGACGGCGGCGGTGATGTGTCTTACCCGACGCCGATGATCCCGCGCAAGACGGACCCGAATTCTCCCATTGCAGACGAGATTGTCACCTTCTTCGGAAACGGGCTGCCGATTGCGACACCAACGGCCTTTATGGTCAACGTTAACACCCTGAAAGCCTACCCGCTGACCCAGGGTGTGATGGACATCCCCGCTCTTGAGAGCCGTATGGCCAGCCTGATTCAGGCTGACATGGACAACGTCGATCCGAAAACGCTGCCGCCTATGCCGGCAAGCGCGCAGGTCACCCCTCAGTAATACAAACGGACTACAAAATGACGACAAATACGTATGCGTTATCGCGTACCGAGCGCGTGTGGCTGTTATTCAGCGTGACGCTGCTTGTGTCCGCAGCATTCTATGGGGTACTGACCCACCGGGTGGTCAGCGTCCTGAACCGTCCTGAACTGACAACCTGTCTGCAGGACTTTCCGGTGCTCCTGCTTATCTCGCTGAGTATCGGATTCTTTTTCACCGTCACCGGGCTGTACGTCTGCCGGCAGACCCTGGTCAGGAAACCCCGGGAGGAGATTGCATGAGGCACATCAGACTGAAGACGTTTATCCGAAACCAGGCTATCGGGATACTGAAAGACAGTAGTGAGGATACGGAAACCCGAAAATGGACGGATTTGTTAACCCTGAAACTGTTTTATGCCTTAATTTTTACCGCCGTAGTCGAAAGGGTATACGTGAAGTGCGCCATCACAATGCTCAGTGAGATGTCCGTTGACCGCTCCGAACAGTTTACGCTCTCGCTTCTCATCCACTATCCGCAGTACCTGTTGTGGGGCGTTATGGCCGCGATTATCGCGCTCATTGCGGTGAATTTACTCGTCTGCGGCTGGTTCTGTCTGGCCACATATCTTTGCCGCAAACTGAACCGGACTGACATCCCGGCAGGCAGGGATACGCAAGCTGTGGAGGTGCCTAATGATTAAGGCGCTTATTACGGCAGGGGTTGTGTTCTTCTCAGGTCTGGCAGCGCTGCCTGCTCAGGCGGACGTCAACGGTGACCTCAACGGCTTCTTTGGCAAGCTGGGCTACAGCGGCAACGTCTCTCAGGCGCAGGCCTGGCAGGGGCAGGCGGCCGGGTATTTCTCCGGCGGGTCGGTCTACCTGCGAAACCCCGTCAAAAACGTTCAGCTGATCTCGATGCAGCTGCCGTCCCTGAACGCCGGCTGCGGCGGTATCGATGCCTACCTGGGGTCATTCAGCATGATCAGCGGTGAGGAAATTCAGCGATTCGTGAAGCAAATCATGAGTAACGCTGCTGGCTATGCATTCGACCTGGCACTGCAGACGATGGTCCCGGAGCTGAAGCAGGCGAAAGATTTCCTGCAGAAGCTGGCCAACGATGTTAACTCCATGAACATGAGTTCGTGCCAGGCCGCCCAGGGCATCATCGGCGGATTGTGGCCCGTAACGCAGGTGTCACAGCAGAAAATCTGCCAGGACATTGCCGGCGAAACCAACATGTTTGCTGACTGGGCGGCCTCCCGCCAGGGCTGCACCGTCGGAGGACAGGGAGACAAAGTCACGGCCAAAGCCGGCGATGCAGAAAAAGACCAGGTACTGAAAAACAAAAACCTTATCTGGGACACGCTCAGTAAGAACGGGCTGCTTGGTAACGATCGCGCCCTGAAGGAGCTGGTCATGAGTACTGTCGGCTCCATCATTTTCAACAAAACCGGAGACGTGACAATCCTGACACCGCTTGTCGATAACCGAGACCTGATTAAAGTTCTGATGCGCGGGGGAACGGCGAAGGTCTACGGGTGCGATGAGGCAACACTCTGTCTGGGGCCTGTCGTCACTAACCTGACGATTACTGAGTCCAACGCTCTGGTCACACTGGTCAAAAACCTGATGCTCTCGATGCAGAACAAACTTGTCGATGACAAACCGCTGACCGATCAGGAAAAAGGCTTCGTGAACACCACCTCTGTGCCGGTACTGAAATACCTGACCAACGCCCAGAGTATGGGGATGAGCGCCACGTACCTCCTGCAGGTTTCCGACTTCATCGCGCAGGACCTGATGATCCAGTACCTCCAGGAACTGGTGAAACAGGCAAGCCTGTCTCTGGCTGGTAAGAACTTCCCGGAAGAGGCCGCTGCGAAGCTGCGCGACAACATCATTCATGCCCAGGGACTGCTGGCCGACATGAAGCTGCAGTCTGCGGCAGACCAGAACGCACTGGACGGCATCGACCGCAACATGCAGTACCTGCAGCAGCAGGTGTCCACCATTGTTTCAGGCTCCTATCAAAGCAACTATCACTGGGGTGATCGCTGATGCTTGAGATATACACCATTTATGGCGGGGGAATGTGGAAAACGGCGCTGGACGCCGTTGTCACCCTTGTCGGTCAGAATACCTTCCATACCTTAATGCGTATTGCCGGCACCTTCGGGGTGCTGGCTGTATTGCTCACTTTCATCAAACAACGTAACCCGATGGTCTTCGTCCAGTGGCTGGCGATCTTCATGATCCTGACGTCCATCCTGCTGGTACCGAAACGTTCAGTACAGATAATTGACCTCTCAGACCCGGCTGCGGTGTGGAAAACCGACAATGTACCGGTCGGTCTGGCGGCCATCGCATCACTGACGACCAGCATCGGTTACAAAATGGCATCGGTGTACGACATGCTGATGGCCAGACCTGACTCGGTAACCTACAGCAAGACCGGTATGCTGTTTGGCTCGCAGATTGTGGCGGAAACCAGCGACTTTTCCACGCAGAATCCGGAGCTGGCTCAGATGCTGCCGGACTATGTGGAAAACTGTGTGATCGGCGACATTCTGCTGAACGGTAAATACACCATCAATCAGCTGCTCAATTCCACTGACCCGCTGACGCTGATAACCAGTAACCCAAGCCCGCTGCGGGGCATCTTTAAGATGACCTCCACCTCGCGTCAGTTCCTGACCTGTCAGCAGGCGGCAACGGAGATTAAAACGCTGGCGAATACCGACGTCAATCCGGGCAGTGCGACGTTCACCTGGCTGACGCGGAAGGTCTTCGGAAACAAGCTGAATGGCGCCTCGCTTCTGGCCAACGCTATGGGTGAGAGCTACGGATTCTTCTATGCCGGGGGAATGACGGCTGCGCAGATCATGAAGAACAACATCACGAACAGTGCAGTTCGGCAGGGGATTAAGGGTTTTGCCGCTCGCTCATCCGACACGGCTAACCTGCTGAACCTGGCCACCGAGAACGCTGCAACCAAACAGCGTCTCAGCTGGGCGGCGGGTAATGAGCTTGCCACCCGCACTCTGCCGTTTGCACAGTCCCTGCTGATGCTTATCCTGGTGTGCCTGTTCCCGTTGATGATTGCGCTGGCCGCATCAAATCACACTATGTTTGGGCTGAACACCCTGAAAATATACGTTTCCGGGTTTATCTATTTCCAGATGTGGCCGGTGATGTTCGCCATTCTTAACTATGCCGCCAACTACTGGCTGCAGAGTCAGGCCGGGGGCACGCCTCTGGTGCTGGCCAACAAGGATGTGGTGGCACTGCAGCATTCGGACGTGGCGAATCTGGCAGGGTATCTGTCGTTGTCCATTCCGGTGCTGTCGTTCTATCTGACCAAGGGTGCTGCGGCGATGGGCTCCCAGGTGGCAGGCAGTGTCCTCAGTTCGGGCGCCTTCACGTCGGCAGGAGTGGCAGCGACCACGGCGGACGGAAACTGGTCGTTTAACAACATGTCAATGGACAATGTCAGCCAGAACAAGATGGATACCAACCTGATGCAGCGTCAGGGCCAGCAGACGTGGCAGGCAGATAATGGTTCCACGCAGACGCAGACGGCCGGTGGCCATACGGTTATCGACGGCTCAGGCGCAATGTCGAATCTGCCGGTGAACATGAAGCTCAGCCAGCTGGCCAGCAGTGGTTTCCAGGAGTCAGCCCGCCAGTCACAGATCCAGGCGCAGACGGCGCTCGATGGCTACAACCACAGCGTCACCAGTGGCTGGTCGCAGCTCTCACAGCTGTCTCACCAGACCGGTACCAGCGACAGCCTGACCAGCGGCAGTGAAAACAGCCAGGCCACTAACGCAACGCGCGGCGCGAGCATGATGATGTCGGCCGCTGAAAGCTATGCGAAAGCTAACAATATCTCGACGCAGGAAGCCTATAACAAGCTGATGGATATCAGTAATCAGGGGTCTGTATCTGCGGGCATTAAAGGTACGGCCGGAGGGGGACTTAATCTGGGCGTTGTTAAGCTTGGTGCTGAAGGAAGTATTTCAGGCGATTTGCGGCATTCGACAGGCAGCTCAAGAGGAATTCAGAATTCAGATTCCCATTCGCAAGATATGCGACATGATAAGAACAGCCAGGCAGTTAATGACTTCCGCCAGGGCATGGATATGGTCAAAAGTAGCCGAATCACCGATGGCGCGAATCATTCCGAGAATGCTGCAAGCAGCAATGTTCAGCAGCTGGCTGCAACGCTTAATGATGCTGAGAGCCAGTACCATCAGTACACCACCAGTTCGACACAGAGTAGCGAGTTCAGCCGGATGGCCACTGTTGCGCAGAACCAGAGTGCAAGCCTCGATACAAACTATACGCAGGAGTTTGTGGATTGGGCGGCCAATAAATACGGCGATAAAGCGCAGTCTATGCTGACAAGTGCGCCATCGGCGCGCGAAGCGGCAATGGAATTCGTGAATGAGCGTCTCAAACCTGAAATCATGGGGGATTATCAGCAGGGTCGTTCAGATCTTACCAGCGGTCAGGAGCATGCAGCATTCAGTGGTGAGCACGTGGTTCAGCCAGCCCTCGGCAGTCAGCAAGGATCAGACCCGGCAGGTAATGATGGAAGTATACGTTACAGCCCTGTCGAGAGTGGCTCTTATAATTCGAACGACACGGGGAACCACCATACAGATGGAGCGTCTCAGGTGACGCAATATGCAGGCACATACGGAGGACAGGTTTCATCTGTGGGGGGAAGCGTCTCTGTGAGAACAGGCGGTTCTGCTTCGGGTAGCCATGAGTCATCATTGTTAGCGCAAAATCAAACGGACAGTGAGAACTTAGCCGGTCAACGGGAAATCAGCCATGACGAAGTACGTTCTGACTACGGCAGACAGGAACAAAGCTCCCAAATCCAGTCAGGCACTCACAGAAGCGAACAGGATAGCCTCTCCATTAAATCCAGTGATCATGATACCGGAAGACATTCGACTGAAAGGCAACGCTCTGACTCCAGCGCTGGGATGCAGCAGGAATTACACCAATCCGGGACCTTACGGGAACAAGGGGAAGCAGCAGGCCACAGGAACGAAATGAGCCATAGCCATGCAACCATGAATGTTGAGGAGCCGCGGGTTCAGGGTAATGCTATGCAGGCGTCTTTCAAAGAAAACCAGGCAAAACTGCATGAACAGTCAGGTCAGGTTTTTGGTCCGCAAAATGATATCCAGCGACGTGTAGCGGAACAAAGATCTGAAAATGAGCATAAAATCAACGAATCTGCTGGGGAAATTGATAAAAAACAATCCACTGTTCAGGCATCCAGTGATATCCTGAAAGGAGAGAACTTAATCGGTCAAGGGCGATTCAAGCTTGGTCGTGCTGAAGCTGAACTGGATCAATCAAGTAAACTCAATCCGTTTAATGATCTCCAACCAGATGAGCTGCAACAGAGAGTGGCAGAATTAAGGAAGAAAACTGGAGGATAAAATGACCAAAAAGGTAAGTGCTTATTGTTGTTTCATTCCAATCGGCATTTATGCAGCTTATTCTTTAAGCCTGCAATTACTTTTTGACGTGCCATTTATGGCTAAGAGCATGCTCTTATCAGTAATCCCCAGCGCCATCTATATTTTCTGCTTTTGGAAGTTACGAAGTATCAAAAGAGGGATGAACCTAAAAGCGACTCTCCTGTTTAACACTCTGCTTGCAGTCTTATTAACTTTCTTGGTGGAATTTGTAGGAAATGATACCGAAAGTGCTTTAATAGCAGGCATAGCTGTTCACTCGCTGATAGCTTTCATCTTTGCGGGAGTAGTCTTACGGCCTATTACTTACAAGGATAATACCCTTTTTAAGGATGAAGATGATGGTCGGGTATATGTTATCCGGAATGGGAGAGCTCATGTGTTGACAGATAATGAAGCTCAGCTCATAAGCACTACTGACAACAAAATTATCAGTTTTTCAGGCAGTCAAATGAGTATCCAGGATGGTGGCATAACCAATATTCCTATGAATACTTCCTTCAACGATTCGTTTGGCAACGGAATAACTGTGAACCCTGCGTCAGGAATGCCAATGGTTGGTGGCATCTCTGGCCTGGATATACACGGAAATAGTTGGGGAACAAACTTCAACGAACCTTCAAATACGTATGACCCTAACCGGGGATACTGAAAGTAAGGGGGCAATAGCCCCCTTAATTATTGTAGTAATCAAAGCCAAATCATCTTTTTAACCTAAATTTCCTTTCAAATCAGCCGATAACGTCTCTGTTAGCTATGTCTCGCTAACGGGGACGTTTTTCTATGCACAGGAAAAATTCATGAAATTAAAACAATTAGCCGTTGTAGGTCTGATCGCGTCTACTCTTGCACTGTCAGGTTGTGGTGCCATGTCCACTGCGGTGAAGAAGCGTAATCTCGATGTCAAAACTCAGATGAGTGAAACCATCTGGCTGGAGCCATCATCAGAGAAAACGGTTTATCTTCAGATCCGTAATACCTCTGACAAGGACATGTCTGGTCTGCAGGCACAAATTACAAATGAACTGGCCGCCAAAGGCTACCGCGTCACCAGTTCTCCGGACGCCGCCTACTACTGGATTCAGGCGAACGTACTGAAAGCCGAAAAAATGGATCTGCGTGATGCACAGGGCTTCCTCAAGACCGGGTACGAAGGTGCGGCAATGGGAGCGGCACTGGGCGCGGGTATTACGGCTTATAACTCGTCTTCAGCTGGCGCAACGCTGGGTGTAGGGCTGGCCAGTGGCCTGATTGGTATGGCTGCAGATGCAATGGTTGAAGACGTGAACTACACGATGGTGACCGATCTGCAAATTTCCGAGCGCAGCAAGGCGACCGTCACGACTGATAATATCGCTGCACTGAAGCAGGGGACCTCAGGCGTCAAGCTACAGACCAGCTCAGACCAGGGCAACCGCGCTAAATACCAGACCCGTGTGGTATCCAATGCCAACAAGGTAAACCTCAAGTTCGAAGAGGCGAAACCTGTCCTGGAAGCTCAGCTGGCCAAATCCATCGCCGGCATCATGTAATACCCCGCGGCTGTGGCGACCGTCACAGCCTGTTCCCCCTCAGACTGATATTCACTGTGTTCTTCCCGGAGCCGGGTGCGTCAGTGCTTTCTGTTAGTTACCAGTAATTACGCTTCCTCGCATGGCTGCGCCTGGCGCAGCCCTGTCTGCGGCGAGCGTTGCGTCCTTAATTTCAAAGGAATTCGTCCATCATGATGCATCAGATAAATGAACGTGCAGATTACTCAGCTGAATTCTGGTCGCTTATCCATCTGGAAAGCGAGCTGATGGCAGCAAGGGCCTGGATGAATGTATTTGGTTCACTTCCTGAGGGGCAGGGTATGACCATTGTTGCTTTCTGGGCTGGCTATGAATTTACCCTTTATGACCTGGAGCCCCGGGAGTGGCATTCACCGGTTTATAAGGATGTGGCCTCATCAGTCCGTTCTGTGGCTGCATACATTAATAAACAGGACTGGGAGGACGGATGTCAGCAGGCCAGGTATGAACTGAGTCAGATGGAATAACCTGACGATTAACCCCCACGCGGTACCACATTTTTTCATCCCCCTTTTCAACGTTTCTTCTCTGATAACACACATCACCGCACAGGTGATGCGATAACGGCCGGACAACACTCTATGAGCTTCGCAGGAAAAAACCTCACCCAGGGCGGTCAGATGACCGCCTACCGCTGGCGCATGTTCATTCAGGTGAACAACTGGATAGGATTCTGGATTTTCATCCTGTTCGCCGTACTGACTACCGCCATCTTTCTCTGGCGAATCCCTCAGGAAGCCCTGGATAACGGTTCCCTGTGGTGCTTCGCCAGTATCAACAGCAGCTTTATTGACCTTATGCCGGCATCGGGAACGCCAAAAATCTACGACGTTCACTACTGGTATGCGCCGACCGCGACGGCAATGGTGCTGAAAATGACTTTGCCGCAGATTTATACCGACCCGTACATGCAGGCGATGGGCGACCAGTGTCTGCGCGAGCTGCAATGGGCGGCCGGCGCCAGCGGGCTTTTCAGTATGGTGGTGTTTATCGCCGTGACCTGGTTTATCGCGAATATCGGCCGAAAGGAGAGCGAGGACGAATATCTCTCCGGCATGCAGCTGACCGACAAGCCAGCGGAAGTGAATAAATTACTGCGCAAAAACGGTGAGATCTCTGATCTGCGCGTAGGCGACCTGCATATGGTCAGGTTGGCGGAGGTACTCAATTTCCTGATGCATGGCACTATCGGGGTGGGGAAGTCGACGCTGATACGCTGGTTACTCGACTACATCCGCAAACGCGGTGACCGGGCCATCATCTACGACTCAGGTTGTACCTTCACAGAAACCCACTATAACCCGTCTACCGATATCATCCTTAATGCCCACGACGAGCGCTGTGCCAACTGGCAGATGTGGGGTGAGTGCGTTGACGCGGTCGATTACGACAACCTGGCCGCCAGCCTCATTCCGGTAGAAGGGGAATCCGATCCGTTCTGGGTATCCAGCTCGCGAACCATTTATGCCGATCTTGCAATTCGTATGTCAACGGACCCGGAACGGAGCATTGAGAAGTTCCTCAAAACCCTGCTGTCCCTCAGCATGAAAAATCTGCGTGACTATCTGGCCAACACGCCCTCAGCCAACCTGGTTGAGGAGAAGATCGAGAAAACGGCCATTTCCATTCGCTCGGTGGTAACCAACTACGCCAAAGCCCTTCGCTATCTGCAGGGGCTGGATGATGGAACGAAGCCGCCGTTCACCATCCGGGAGTGGATGACGCAGGAGCGCTATGACAGCAGCTGGCTGTTTATTTCAACCCAGGCCCGTCACCGCAAGAGTGTACGCCCGCTTATCTCGCTGTGGGTATCTCTGGCCACACTGATGCTGCAGAGCATGGGGGAGAACAGCGACCGCCGCGTATGGTTCATTATCGATGAAGCCCCTAGCCTGCAGCGCATACCCGAGCTGGCCGAGACGCTTGCCGAGGCGCGTAAATTTGGTGGCTGTTTCGTGCTGGGCATGCAGAACATGGCGCAGCTGGTTCACGTCTACGGCCGCGAGCTGGCCAAAAGCATCTTCGATCTGATGAACACCCGTATGTACGGACGTTCGCCGAGCGCCGAGATGGCCAAAGTGGTGGAAGAGGAGCTGGGCAACCAGCGTAAGCGCAAAATCCGTGAGCAGAACAGCTACGGTCTGGACCAGGTGCGTGACGGTGTGTCCCTCGGTAAGGACGAGGTGAATAACCCGATTGTCGACTACGAGCAGATCATGCGTCTGCCAAACCTCAACTTTTATGTTCGCCTCCCGGGTGAGTATCCGGTCGTCCGTCTGAAGCTGAAATATCGCGCGCTGAAGAAACGGCAGGCAGGCCTCATTGAGCGCAATATCCGCGATGCGCTCAGCCCGGAGCTAGAGAGGGTTATTCAGGAGAACGAGCGCGCAGCGGCTGCTGCAGGTCTGACGTTCCCGACCGGTGAAGAAGTGCTGGAGAAGGGAAGCGAAATGTCAGCCGCAGCTGACGGTACGGTTCATGTTGCTTCTGCCGGTACGCCGGCATCATCGCCCGTCGAAAAAAAGACAGCAACACCACAGACAGCGCCGAAGCCTCCTCAGGGCACAGTGCCTGAACGGAAACAGATTGCTGTCATGGAGCCTGTTATCTCCGGTTCTGCGACAGTCGTACCGGAAGAGGGGGGCGGAAAACACAACACGGTGACACCTCCTGTCACTGCAGAGAAAAAAGATAACGTTGTTTCTCTCCGTTCTGTTGGCGCAATGAAAAAACCGACTGAAGCACCGGGCAAATTACCGGTCTCCCCCGGAGTGACCGGTCACCCGGGTACCGCTGACTCTGTACAAACAATGCCCGATGCCCTCAAGGCCTTGCGAAACCGACATCATGTAACGGAACCACCTGTCGCCTCACCTCTGAGCATGCTGCACAGGGCACGCCAGCGGCCGGCCTCTTCGGAAAGCGATCCGCAAACAGAGGAAAACGGCGGTGAGTCCATGAACCTCGACATGAAAGTGACGGCACTGCCTGACGGCGGCCTGAGTCTGACGACGGCAGGGAAGTCAGTGACACCGAAAACCCCGGATGAAGCCCACGGTACTCACCGGCAGCTGGCGCAGGAAGAAGAGAAGATTTTACTTCACCGTCACGCGGACGACCCGGGTTACGACGAAAACGACCATTACTATTACGACAGAGAGCCTGAATTATGATGTCAGTCGCCCCAGTAGCGTCAGCCGGCGAGGCTGCAGGCTACTACAGCAATTCCGATAACTACTATTTTCTGGGTAGCCTGCAGAGCCTATGGATGGGAGAGGGTGCAAAAGCGCTGGGTCTGGAGGGCAACGTCCGTGGCGATGATCTGACGGCCGTGCTCGAGGGACGTCTTCCGGACGGTTCACGGCTTGGCAAGGAGGTTAACGGACAGCATGTCCACCGCCCGGGTCATGACCTAACCTTTTCCGCTCCCAAGAGCGTGTCCATTCTGGCACTCATTGGCAACGATAAAGAAATGGTGGAGGCACATAACCACGCGGTCCGCGTGGCGGCCGGCTATGTGGAGAAGCTCATCTCGGCCCGCGACACGAAAGACGGCGTCACGTCCATCGTACATACCGGCAAGATGGTGGCAGCTGCTTACACGCATGACACTTCACGTAACCTCGATCCGCAGCTGCACACCCACCTCCTGATTGCCAACATGACAGAGTATGCGGGCAAATGGAAAGCCCTGGCCACGGACTATATTCATAACGCCGGCTTTATCGAAACCGTCATGAAGCATCAGGTCACGCTCGGGAAAATTTATCGCAACGCGCTGCGTGAACGGGTTGAAGCCCTCGGCCATGAAGTGGAAGAAGTAGGCAAGCATGGCATGTGGGAGATCAAGGGTGTTCCGGAAGAAGTCAGGGACGAATATTCCTCACGGGGCAGGGAAATACAGGGGGCCGTGGGGGCTGAAGCCACGCTGCGCAGCCGGGATGTGGCCGCCAAAGACACCCGCAGGGCGAAAGTTGACCCTTCGCGTATGCGCCTGATGGAGCGCTGGCTGGGCCAGATGAAGGAGAAGGGATTTGACCTGAAGGCGTATCAGGAGAGTGTGGTGCCGCGTGATGCAGGTCTTCGTGAGACCGCGACTCATCCGGAGCGAGATCACCAGGCTAAGCCGGTTCCTGCCGGGCCTGAACTGGCTCCTCTGCAGACGTCGTCCACGGCAGAAAAGAGCGTCGATACACCTGCTCAACCCGCAGAACGGGAGAGCCAGTCCCGTCAGGCTGTGGCACAGATGGCTGACACACTGCGTCAGACGGTACAGACCGGCCCCGAAAAGACGCCAGCGGCCAGGAACTTTCCTGCAGCGCAACTGGACACTGAAATACCCCGCCCGGAACTGACTGAGGCTGTCCGGCTGGCCATCTCGCAGCTCAGCGACAGTAAAACGCGCTTCACCTTTAGCGAGCTGATGATGACCACCGCTGAGCTGAGCGAGCAGCTGCCGGAGATTCAGGAAATTCGTGTGGCCATCGATGCGGCGCTGAAGGACGGCATGATTGTGCCGCTGGACAGTGAGAAAGGGGTCTTCACCTCCCGTATTCACCTGCTGGATGAACTCTCGATCCAGGCGCTGAGTCAGGAACATCTCAAATCCACAAAAGTCGTCAGTTTCACCCGCCCGGCGCAGTACGCGCCGGCGGCGCTGGAAGTGGTGGAGAAAGACGCCCTGGTTCTGATGAATGCCCCGTCAGGCGTGGCGGGTATCCGTGACCTGACCGCGCAGCTGGCCGGTATTGCTGGCGCGAACGGTCGTGACGTGCAGGTGCTGGCCAGCTCTGCCGAGCGCGCCATTTCGCTGGCGAAATCCGACGATTTGCGGGAGCGGATCATCAGCCGTCAGCATGTTCTGAGCGGTGATTTCCACCTGAAACCCCAGAGCACGCTGATAATCGAAGGGGCAGAGCGTCTGGGGTTAAAGGAGACGCTGGTTCTGCTGGGCGAAGCGCGGGCGCAGGACGCACAGCTGGTCTTTCTCGACAGTGCCGGACGTCAGGCGAACGGTAATGCCATGTCCGTGCTGGAGTCCGCCGGTGTGGCCCGCTCCCGCCGCACGGAGCCGGCACCCGGGCTGGAGGCCGAAGTGGTCAGTATTCCGAACAAACGCGACCGTTACGAGGCGCTGGCCAACCGGTTTGCAGAGCTGAGCGGAGGCAGTGAAAACGTCACCGCCGTTGTGGTCGGCAGGCGTGAACAGGCACAGCTGACGGGCCTGGTACGTGAGGCGCTGCAGAACGCAGGACAGCTGGGGCGCGACGGCGTGGAGATAGAGGCCCGGCAGCCGGTCTGGCTCGACAGCAAAACGCGCCGCATGCCCGGTTCATACCGTCCCGGGATGGTACTTGAAGATCGCACGGACGCAAAAGCGCGTAAGTCGTATGTGATTGACCGGGTGCATGAGGACACGCGAGTCCTCTCGCTCATCGACGGGGACGGCGTGCTGACCCGGATGAAAATCGGGGATATCAGCGCTGACTGGCGTCTCTTCAGCCGCGAAACCCTCAGCGTGGCCACCGGCGAAAAACTGCTGGCCGTGGCGGGGGATCGTGAGCACAGCCTGAAGGCAAAAGACCGTCTTGAGGTGACCGGGATAAGTGAAAAGGGGATTGAGGTGAAACGGGGGGAAGAGACCCTGACGCTGCCAAAAGACCAGCCGCTCTACCTGTCGCATGCCTACGTGACCGCGCCGGGCGGCCGGGATAACGACACCGGTGTGGTGCTGGCCGCGCTGAACAGTCGCGACATCTCATCCCAGACCATGAACTCGCTGGCGCAGAGTGGTCACCGGGCGGAAGTGTTCACCGCCGAAGTGCAGGATCGGGCAGAAGCCCGGCTGCAGCGCATGAAGACCAATGCCTCTCCCGTGCAGCTGGTTAGAAGTCTGAGTGGCCACGATGACGTCAGCCAGGCGGTTGACTCGCTGCATGACAGCGTCCGGACGGACGCCGGGCTGGCCGTCTGGCGTGCCATCAATGACCAGCGCACTGTGGTGTTCAGCGAACTTAAGCTGGCGACGGAGGCGCAGAAATATCATCCCGACCTTGAAGCTATCGGGAATGAAATTGGCGCGATGATTAAAAATGGCGAGCTGTTGTCCGTATCCGCAGGGGGAGAGCCGGTACTGGTTTCCCGGTCCACATGGGAGATGGAAAAAGCCATTCTGCGTGTGGTGGAGGAAGGGAAAGGTACGCAGCAGCCCTTGCTGGAACAGGTACCGGAGGCCGTGCTGAACGGACTCACCGATGGCCAGAAAAAGGCGACCACCCTGGTGCTGGGCACCACGGATCAGTTTATCGGGATTCAGGGCTATGCCGGCGTGGGGAAAACCACGCAGCTGAAGGCGGTGATATCTGCACTGGAGACCATACCGGCGGACGTTCGTCCGGTGATGACGGGGCTTGCTCCAACGCACCAGGCGGTGAAAGAAATGAGCGACGTCGGTGTCCGTGCGCAGACCATCAAATCCTTTATCATTGAACATGACCAGGCGACGGCCGCAGGCGGTAAGCCCGACTATAAAGGACAGGTGTTTCTTATCGATGAGTCCTCAATGGCAGGCAACCAGGATACGGCGGCCCTGTTCCAGGCCATTGCCAGCGGCGGCGGTCGCGCGGTCTCGATGGGGGACATCGACCAGTTTGAATCGGTCGACGTGGGCGCGCCATTTAAGCTGATGCAGGAGCGCAGCCCGATGGATGTGGCCATCATGAAGCAAATCGTCCGCCAGAAAGACCTGCAGCTGCGCGGTGCCGTTCACGACATCATTGATAACCGGATCGATGCGGCCCTGCAGCGCATTGAAACCCAGCCGGCTGACCGTGTGGCGCGTAGCGCTTCAGCCTCGCTCCCGGGAAGTGCCATTCAAGAAACGGAGACGCCTGTTAACGACATCGTGGCTGACTGGACGGACCGGACGCCGGAGGCGCGGTCCCGTACCCTCATTATCACCCAGCTGAACGCCGACCGTCGTGCGGTAAATGCCGGCATTCATGCTGTGCTGGCTGCCCGGGGAGAATTGGGGGAGAGGGCCATTACGGTGCCGGTGCTCGATAAAATCACCCACACCCGTCATGAGTTCAATAAAACCGATGCCTGGGAAGCCGGGATGGTGGTTAAACGCGGCGATCGCTACCAGGACGTGGTGGCAGTTGACCGCAACGGCAGTACGGTCACGGTACGCGATGAGGAGGGGAAGATTGGACTGTATTCCCCGAAGGAACTCATCACCGGCGACGTGCAGCTGTTTCGCCGCAGCGAGAGGGAAGTCCGTGCCGGCGATCTTCTGAAGTTCACGGCGACAGACAAGGAGCAGGGACAGATGGCCAGCCAGCGCTATACGGTCGAGTCGGTCAGCGAAACGGGCAATATTCGTCTGAAGGGGGAAAACGGCCGCATTACCATCAATCCTCAGGCGGTCAGGGCGCAGCAGCATATTGACTACGGCTGGGCCGTCACCGGGTACGGTGCTCAGGGGGCCAGTAGCGACTATGTCATTGCGCTTGAGGGCACGGAAGGCGGGCGTAAGGCACTTGCCTCCCGTCGCGCCTTCTACATCTCGGCCTCGCGCGTGAAAGAGCACGTCCAGATTTATACCGACGGGAAAGCGGACTGGGTTAAGGCGGTAAAAACGCCGGAGCGGGATATCAAAACGGCGCACGATGCGCTGGCACCAGAAACGCAGCGTAAACAGGCGAAAGCCATCTGGGCAATGGGACAGCCGGTGAATAAAACGGCCATTGGCCGCGCCTGGGTGCGCCATCAGGGCATGCAGGATGCGGCACTGACGGCAAAAATCATCCCGGCCACCCGGCGCTTTCCCGAACCGGCGCTGGCGCTGCCGGTGTATGACAACAACGGCCGGAGTGCGGGCCTGGCCCTGGTTTCCCTGGTTGCCAGCCCGGAAGGGCGGATGACACAGGGGGAGACCAGGATGGTCATGACAGAACGTGCCCGTGGTGCGGTACTGCAGCGAAGCCAGTCAGGCAACACGATTGTGGCCAGTGACCTGGCGGCCGCGCTTGATGCAGTACGACATCACCCGAAGGACGGCGTGCTCTGGCAGACCGGCGATGAGCCACCATCAGCACATCTGCTGAAAGTCAGCGGAGGTATCGTTACGGAGGCCGCATCAGAACACAAACTGATCCGTGACCAGGAGGAAACCACACGACAGACGGAAAAAGACATGCTTAACAAAGCCGTTAAAGCGGAAAAAGAAAAGAGTGAGACTCAGGAGCGTATTGTTGTGCCGGTGGAGGACGCGGTGCGTATTACGCCCGGGATGCTTGAGGTTGACGACCGGAATGAGCCGACGATTCCTGACGGAAAAGTGCTCATTCAGGTTGCCAGCTCGGACAGCGTTAGCCACGATGAGATTGGCCGTCATATCAGGGCAGAAAAGGAACCATTGGCCAGCAAAGTCGCTTCGGAACGTGCGGGAGTCAGCCGCATTGTGAATGAGCTGGCCAATACCGAGCGGGATATTATCCGGCAACCCGAAAATAGCGAGCGCGGCCGCATGCCGGAGCGAGAAGAACAGACCCTTACCCGTACCATTCAGAAAGAACGTTAATCTCCCTTTTAACCATGAGACTCAGACGATGAAAGTACACAAATTAGCTGCATTAATAGTTACAACATACATGGGCTTTATTGCAATGGCACACGCTTCGGCCCCGCAGCCGGTCTTCAGCTCGGAGCAGGAGGCCCGTATCGGCGAAATCGCTGCCGACTATCTGGTATCTCACCCGGAGATTCTTGTGACCGTCAGTAATAAGCTGCAGGAACAGCAGGAGGCGCGTAAGCAGAAGATGTTTGCACTCAACGTGATGGAGAATCAGGCGAACCTTCTGCATGATCCGGACACCCCGGCTTACGGGCCTGATAATGCAAAGGTCGCGGTGATTGAATTCTTTGATTACCAGTGCGTGTTCTGCAGCCGCTTCGCGCCGGAGCTGGAGAAGGTCATGAAAGCGCAGCCGGACGTCCGCTACCTCTTTAAGGAGTGGCCAATATTTGGTGGTCGCTGGGAAGCTTCACTTCAGGCTGCACAGCAGGGGCTGACGGTCTGGCAACAAAAAGGGCCGCAGGCCTATGTCACCTATCACAATGCCATCTACGCCACCGGCCATAATGAAGGCAAACTGACGGCGCATGATATTCACGGGGCAGCGGCGAAGGCGGGACTGGCCGCCCCAGCTCCTGGCGACCATACCGCGTCCCTTGAGAAAAACAGTAACCTGGCAGAGGCGCTGGGACTCACCGGCACACCGGGGATCATCGTCATGCCCGTTAGCGGAGCCACTCCTGACACCATCACGGTCTTCCCGGAAGCCGTTACCGCTGAAAAACTCCAAGCTGCAATCCGGAAAGCCACCAGGGTGAAATGACCCTCCGCCCGAAGATCGTCTCCCGCCAGAGACTGTTTTTCATGTACCACGCGTAATTGCCATCTTCGCGTTCCGTTCTCCTGCGCTTCCTCGATCAGGCCTGCTGGCCTGATACTGCGGCGAGCGCTGCATAGAATTATTGTACGGAAAGCCGATTTAGGATGCAGAAATTAGTGCATAACGGAGGCTTCTTCAAACCAAAAGGGACTGATTGAGAGGTGGGATTGAGGACAATGCAGGGGAAGGCGGTTAATGATGAAAGCGCGGCCTTGCGACCGCGAAATGATACTGCTTATTACAAAAGAATGGGTGAGACGACTATACTCAATATCACGACAGCAAAGATAATTGTCAAAACCTGTGTTATTAATGGAGCTTTTAGAAACGCTCCAAAAAGTTCTGCCATAAGTGCTCCTTTACTAAAAGGCGTAGGAACACCACCGTAGAATCGGTTGACGCTGATCTACCCTACGGGTAATATCTCAGTTGACTTTTATGTCACCAATTCTGAAGCGGTGCATAGTTTCGATTGTTTTCGAAGTTAAAAAAGAATCTGATTGCCGTCAGGTTCTTTTTTTTCGCCTCAACAAGTAGTTAAGACCTTCATTCACTGGCATTTCTAAGCCATGCCAACGAATGAGCAAAGTTTACCATTTCCACGGAGTGGCATGCATTGCTAATACGGAACGAAATTTTCATTTCTTACTTAACCACATGAAAGTAAACGATTTATTTTTTAGTTTTAGATTCGAGTTTTTGTTTTTTGGGAATGGCATGTGCTATGTACTGCAGATCATCGGCATTCAATACAGTACGGTAGATGAAATTTTCCAGAACTTTTAACAACGCCTTAAATTCGTCTTCGCCCGGATGCCAACCTCTGTGAGCTGCAGCATTCCCAGCGTTGGTTAAAATCATAAGCTGTTCACGTTCTGCAATGCCAATATATCCCTTATCGAAAACCAGCTCTACTTTCTTCCCCATCGGATGACCAGTTTCAATGTCCAATGCCTCAGTCGCACATTCGAAAGCCGTTCTTAAGCCAATGGAGGCCAAAATATATGATTCTCTTTCATATGCTTCGTAAACCTCATTTAAGATCCGGTACAGCCGCTTATTACTTAAATAGACTTTATCAAACCATTCAGGCCTTACCGAAGGTGAGTCAGGAGCTGGAAAAGTAACTATTGCGTATAATTTCTTATCACCTGAGAAGCTTTCGCTGTCAGAGGATTTCTTCAAGTAAAATATAGAGTTACATCCACAACACTCTAAGAGTCTGTGCTCTACCTCCCCAAATACCACGTTTCCGTCGAAACTGTCATCCCACGTTTCAAACTTTTCTCCAATCACAAGGGTATTGCACTCACGCTTACACGAAGGGCAATGCGCTTTGAACAGTTCGGTCATTTCTTATACCTAAGTTGAATCATTAAACGAAAAAAACCGGCTAAAGCCAGTTTTACTCAAGCCTGAGCGTGAATGATTGCTGCCGGCGATCCCACAGTTCCAAACCACCCCGGCTCAGAAGGGGAAGCAGGACAACCGGCAGACCTACTTTAACGGAAGTTCCGCTGCGGCACCATTTCAGAAAATTGCGCAGCCTGCGAACATATTAACCTGGCATCTTGTTAACTTAACACCTTGCCATCTTGTTAAGTTCATATCAGATCCAGACGGTCACGGGCCGTGCGCAGGCGAGCTTCGCCGCGGCGATCGTACTGCTGGGTGGTGGTGACGCTGGCGTGGCCCATCGCATCCTTCACCGTGATGAGATCTTCACCGTTTTCCAGCATGGCGGTCGCAAAGGTTCGCCTTAAATCGTGCGGGGCACATTTCGCTATCCCGGCCTGGCGCTGGCGTACCTGCAGGACATGGTACACAGCCTGATCGGTGAGACGGTCGTTCGTCAGGGTGTCAAAGCGGCGGATACGGTTGAACAGCGGCCCGTCTTTTTCTCCCCGAACTTCATCAACCCACTTCTGCAGTCGCTGCCAGGTGCCGGCCGGCATATAGGCCAGCCGCTCCTTGTTTCCCTTACCCAGCACACGAAGTGCACGCTCATCTGTGACAACGTCACGCAAATCCAGCCCCACGGCTTCCGATCTTCGCAGGCCGCAGCCGAGGATGACGGCCAGCATCGCCGCATCGCGAATGCCGATACTTGAATCATCGGCCTCACAGGCAGCAAACAGAGCACGGATCTCCTCCTGTGGCAGGGCACGGCCGCGCATGAGACGGCTTCCGCGCAGGTTATGCACCGCCCGGATGTGCTGAAAACTCTCGACATCCATCAGCCTGAGCATCCAGGCTTCCTTAGCCACGCCCTTGAGCGCCGAAAGGTAGGTGTTGACCGTGGCCGTGGCCCGGCCGGTGTCGTGCAGCAGTTCGGTCACGGCCATTACGTGATGGCGACGCAGGCTGCCCCAGCTGCAGGCATCGATGGACGTGGCGCCGAGCATACCGGCTACAATACTGAGGAACGAGGCCATGGTCTGCCGGCTGCGGGGGGAATTGAGGGACAGCAGGTAGGCCCGGGCGGGACTGACCGGAGCGTTCTCAACGGACAGCGCCGGCAGGAATTCCTCACCGGGCGAAATGACCTCCACGGGGAGACTCAGCTCCGGTTCGTCGTCGGGCATAAGGATCATGTCGGGCTCCGTCCGGGCCGGAAAGGGACCGGCGCGCTGCGTGAAAAATCGGGGGAATGATACCGTCAGAGCGTAACGCAGAGAGTCTACTTTTTCAAACGTACATTTTAATAAGTAGAAAGTTAAACGACGGATAATTAATACCGCCGCGTTTATATACTATGCCTGTTTTTTAAACTGACGCTCTATCATTAGAGTTACATATCGTGCTGTAATTTTACATGCAGGTTCATGGAAACCATCACCTTTATTACTATCGCCCAGATCAACAACTGCTTTTGCTCCAAAGCAAAGTGGTTGACACAGGGATTGCGCCGCGGCTTCATACAGTGAATACATCTCCATCTCAAGCGCTGCCATTTTTCTGTGTTGCATGCCAATCGCCTCCATCATTTCAGCATCCGCGATTACAGCAGAGCCCGAAGAAATGGGTGCTAAAAGAATACGCATAGTTGATAATTCATCTTTATATATTCCCTTTCTAATGCTTTCGAGAATATCTGGATCCTCTGAAGATTGCTCCAAATCAGTTTCAAGACTGCGGGATAGGGTGGAGTAATAAGGCTCTTGTTTAAATGAACCGTCTTTCCATTTTCCGGTTTGATACTCCCAGCACGTTTTGCCAACAATGATGTCTAAATAATTAGTTTCTCCTTTTACCCCAGCGCATATACCGCTCATTGATACTATCTTGGGCTGAAATAATTCGATGGCTTTAGATGCAATAATGGCCATATTAACTAATCCCATATTGTGGGGTTTTATAATGAAGCCATGCTTACCATCTATAGTAATTTCAAGACAATTCATCCCTGAGATGTTCTTTTGTTTACCTAAAATACAACCCGCCTCAGAATAGGCATTCCTTTCTTTAGTTAAAGCACAAAAAATCAAAAAGTCAGACTTTATTTTTTGTGATGCACGCGTTATTTTCTGGCGAAGCGCCGCCACCCAATTTTTATTTTCATTAAAATGCACAACTGTAATGCCAGCGCTATTAAAGGACTGAAAGTTTTCAATTTCGCTAATTTCAAATTGAGTTAATGCAATAGCTTCCGCTTGATAATTTTTACTTACAGAGAACTCAGAAATAAGCTCCTCAGAACAATCCACTTCATCAAAATGATTGTTTGCTAACGGCAAGTACATATCGAAAATTATTAAATCATAGACTTGTGTCTGAAGTTGCCTCCTAGCGAAGACCAGATTGTCAGCATAGCTGTACGTTGGATTATTGTTATTGTTATGTAATTCTTCATTAATAACCTGCTCGATCTCCGAGCGTTTAAGTACATTATCTTCTATAATTAAAATGTTCATTTTTTTTCCAAAAACCTTTTAGTTACAATCATCCATGTAGCACCATGGAAATGTTCATAATAACATGCTTGCACAGCCGTAAATCCATAAGTGTCTTTTAAAGCATCTGCAGATTTATTAACAGGAATTGATTCACCTTCAATCTCAATCTCATGATACTGTGTAAGAATTAATACCGGTAAATCCGTCAATTTTCTTTTTTTAAGTTCAAACAGGATTTCGATACCACCAGTAGGCATAGGAACAGGGGTACCTTGGCCTGGCAAAGCTTTGTGACTAGGTAGAGACATATCCAGCACAATCAGTTCAGGTATCGAGTCGATTAAAAACCTAACAGCATCACGAACGTTATCAACCGTTTTAAGCCGATCTTTAGCAATATGTACTTGATCACAAATCTCTAATATTTGTGACGATTTATGCTCATCATCTTCAACTATCAAGATCATAGTCACCTCTGCTATTGAGCTCAAAAAGATATTCAAAACATAACGTTAAATCAGAGTTATTTGTAGAGAAATGAATATTACTTATACTACCTTCACGTTCTAACTTCTTCAATTTTTTTATACCACTATTCCCCTCAACAACGTGAGCATCATCATCATTTTCGTGCAAGAAAGATAAAATCCTTTCCTTGGCTTTCATAAGTTCGTAAATACTCGAAACTTCTGTGTTTAATCTGATTTTTAAAGCATTCCTATCAGCGCATGGGGAGACATCAAAATGTATTTGTCCATTAGGTTTACCATGTATAGCAGCATTATGAATTAATACATATAATGAATCATAAATAACGTAATAGGTGCCGCCATTTATGGAAAAACTACTTTCCCCTAAATCAACATAGGGTTTAAAATGACTTACCCTGTCTTTTACTTCGGAAACGACTGTATTGAATAGTAAGTATATATCAGTGCTTGGTGAAGCATAATTAGGTTTATTGAACCATGAAGACATCAAGCCAAACTTCTGCCCTGTTAATGAGTTTATTTCTTGCGTAAACTTTGAAATGGTTTTTTTCATACTGGCACTATGATGTTTAGCGTTAAAACTAAAAACACCGAAGGTGGACTTTTTCTCACTTAATAGTTTCTTTGTTTTATGCAGATCGGTTTCAGCGAGGCGCCAAAGATAATCGATAATCAAACTTGGTAAACGCAACACACCACTACGTTTAGAGTAAATTGCCAATATATTGACAACAAGTTGTTTTGCAATTGTAATTTTTAATTGAGAATCTATTTCAGTTGTTATTAACCCGAAAGGTTTCTTTTTGCTTTTAATTTGTAGCGAAGTTTTAACTAAATCCTCGATCATTGCCTCATAGCGAGACATCCACTCGTCAAACTTACGCTTGAATTCCTTATCCTCAAAAAGAGCACGATATTCCTCTTTCTTAGGAATATCATATAACTCTGTCATTGCCGTGCCTTTAAAAGTACCATGGCGAATTCGCCTACCAAGATATGAAGCAATTCCAAAAACTCTGTTTTCGCAAAACTCATTATAGCAAGTTAGAAGATTTTCAATTACATCGTCCCCTATGCTAGCACCTAGATTTTTATTACTCCAATCCAATTTCATAGTAGATGTGTTACTAATTAATAGATTATCTAAAGACATTGTCAATTTACTGACCATATTATCTTCAAACCACTGTGAAAACTTTAGTGGATCGACATAAATCCTTGAGTCATCAATGGTTCCTCGTTCTTTATTAATAGCAATATCAATACGCAATGTTTTAGCACGGTCTAAGTAACGTTCTTCACCTGTAATATCACCGAACCAATGCAACATATCTGCTCGAGCTTGAAGTGCATCAACAGGCCTGTCCATCAAAATAAATAATGTACTTAAAAACGTTTCATTACATGTCAATATAAGATGCTCGGTCACAGCTGGAGATACATTATAAAGATAATCAAGCAACTTAATTAAATCGCCATCAAAGTCTGACAAGCAATATTCTTGAATGGTTGAACGCAACTCATATTCAGTATAATGAGATTTCTTATTAATTGTAATTAAACATTGGACAACTAATTTTAGCACAAAGTGTTTTGCATCATTTGCAATGGTTTCCAGATAGTCAGGAGGGCAAGCCTCCCCAACATCTCTAGAATAAGTCATTAACTTAACAAAAAGAAGTTGTTCCTCTTCTTCAAGATGACCTTGTTTCTTAGTAAGTAAATGAAGTAAAGCTGATGAGTTTTCCAACATACCGCAAGTTTCTTGGTCATAATGTTCCCAATTAATTTGAACATTTTCCATTTTTGTACATCTAAGCTGCGTTAAGTTATCTAACCCTTTAAAATATCTATTTATTAAATCAAATGAATATTCAGGCAATGTTCTATTTATTCCGAAGTCACCGTAGTAATGCCCATGTACAATTAAAAACTTAAGAGCTTTAAATTGTTCAACGAACAAAAAACACTCCCTAAGATAATAATATCCAGTATCTTCATCCAATCCGTTATATATTATATTGGGCGAGAATTCAATTGCAGAAAACTCTTTATGTATTAACTTTAAATCTTTGTTTATATGAGTTTTTTTAACATACGGCAAATCTAGGTTAACAATCAGTTGATAATAAAGGAATGCGTCGAGTAAAGAAACTGAGTAATAAGCATTAAGGGTTTTAACAAAATCATCATTATTTTTAGGTACAGGATTTATGAAAGACTTTGCAATAATACTTTTATAAGATGAATCTTTTAACTCGTTAATTCTTTTACAAATAGCCAAGTGAGAAGTTCTAAGATTACTCAATTGGATTACTGCGCCTTCTAATGATGGGTTATTTGAAATTAGAATACGACTTTTGAGGGCGTCAATTTTGCTTAAGATGACTTTATCGTCCATGTTAAACATTTGATATCTATTAGTAATGAATGAGATCATTCTGACTAAAAAAATTGAAGCCCCTTTATTTTCAACAAGTTCATCACATGCGTCTAAGGCGGCATTAAGATCGTTTATACTTAAACATTTATAGATCTGTATGCAACATTCTAAAAGAGTACATAACTCATTTGAATAAGCATCTACTTTCCTTAGAATTTCTCCAAACGTAAAATCTGCGCTATCAATAATACCTTTAGGTACGGTTCTGTTAAATAATTGGCCTGTATTATTTTCTTCATAGTCAGGGCTAGTTCTTACGAAGTCTACTGCACGCTTAAAGTCCGAATAGGAACAGTTCAATTTTATTTTTTTTAACGCTTTATTTACTTTATTATAATTTGTTGAATCAACACCACGCAGATAATTTCTTGCCTGTTTGGATTCAATATCCTTAATATGTGCGTATTGTGCGCTTTTACTTCTTGAAATTAGTGCCTGTAGAAATGAGACATCTATACCTTTTGACATTATAATTTCCTATTCGAATCAATGTAAAAGCAGGGGATGTTCAGTTTACCAGTAACTGCCTTTTCTGAACATATGGATGCCATGATGGCGCGCAAATGGCTTGGCCTTGCCGGCTGCCACGAGCTTGACTGGGTGAACAGTCAAATTCTTGAAATGTTTATCAGATAATTGAGTCTGTGCTTGATAAAATTTATGCGGGAATTAAAGAGCTACAGGTGGCGCTGATCGCTCGCATGACCCGAGTTTAGTCGCCAACAATAGCCAAGCTATCATACCGTTGTAGCGTACATACCCTGAAGAGTCCTGAGTCCATTCACATCGTTCATTGAGGAAAAAATCTGTTCCGTATGCCGTAATGAGTCTCATCCTATGAAAGCAGAAATCGCTGTGGTGAGACTGTAGCGCGTACATGTCTATTTGGTCAGAGACGGACATCTCAATTTAGCTACTACAACATTGGTGCGCATAACAAAGATTATGTTAAATACAGTAACAAATTACATTACAAATCAATAAGTTATACACTACCCTACCCTTTTTCCTCAAACCTCACTGTGGTAACTTTAAAAATAATGTCCGTTCCTGAGTTTTCGATGCCTTAAAGCCATGGTGAAGATAAAAGTTTTTGGCTTCTTCAGTCAGTGCATGAACCATAATCGCACGGACTCCAATATTTCCAGCTACACGATAGCAGCGCAATACTGCATCGTGCAGTAAATCAGCACCCAGCCCTTGTCCACGAAGTGAGACACCGACAGCCAGGCGAGCAAGTATGATAACCGGGATTGGATCTGGCATATTGCGCCTGAGACTTCCCGTCGCTTCAACATGGTTAACGCTGCCGGTGGCCAGGGAGTAAAAACCGGCAACCTGTTTGGTGCCTGTTTTACATACAATGAATGTCCGGGCAGCACCAAGAGCCTGATTTTTTAACCCTCGCTGTTTAAGCCAGTGATCGAGAACGGCCTCCCCGCTTACGAACTCAGCCAGTTGATGTGAGCTGGATAACGGTTCCGGAGCTGTTACACGTCCCACTGAGGTTTCCTTGCCAGGAGTTTATTGATGGCAGCGTCATCCGCAACTGGCGCATCGAGCATATCGATAAACTCGGCATACTGCTCATCGTTAAAATTAAATACACGTCGATCAAGGATCACATTCTCCGCAGCCTGGCATGCCATTTCCAGAATGAAATCCGTACGTGATTTATGAAGTATCTCTGCAGCAGCATCGATGAGTGCTCTTTGAGATTCTTTGGCTCTGAGATTGAGTTGAACTTCTGATTTCATTAGTGCCCCCTTGTATAGCAATTGCTTTACGAGCATAACACAGGAATAATGTATAGCAAACGCTATACAAACTTTCTCTCACTACAGATATGATCCTAAAGCTCCACAGTTCAACGACTTAAGTTAAATGCCCTGCTTACAAATTTCTTTACTCTCTGCAGGATTCCCGGATTACACATAATTCCCTGACATTACAGCGAGCGCTGCCGGTAAAAATTTCTTAGGGACAATCAGCACGCGCCGATGGGTAGTAATCTGGTCTAACATCTGGAAAAATTACTGACGAGAAGGTAGTATTCGGATCGTCAGCGATCGTCTTGTGGTGGGACAGATTGTTGATTCAGATTACTTTTGTGACCTAACTCAAACTGACGGTTTGACTGCTTTGTGGTGAGGCAGACGGGTGGCAGAAGATGGTTTTACGGAAGAAATGCGGACTTCCGGAAACAAACAGGGACAGGACGTGTCCGTTAAAACGTTCAGGAGCAGGTGACGGGATTTCCCGGAGCCTGAATGCACAAACCCCCCGATAACTGTCATCAACTTGGCGGAAGAAGCAGGTATCAGGGGGTCCAAAAGCAGGCGCGTTGCCTGTGAAGGATTATAACGCATGCACCATAGAAAACAACACCCGGCCGCCATAAGAACAGGCCGCCGTGAATGACAATCAGATTTCTGTTCACTGGTCAGATCTACCGAAAGATGAGCTAACCCGTTTCTGGCAGGATGTCGATGCCGGCACTCAGGGTAATTTCCTCATTGCACCGGTCAAAAAACTGACCCGCCGCAAGCGCGGTGAGCATTCCACAAAAGCCAAATGTGAGAACCCGGCCTGGTATCGCCCGGAGCACTATAAAAAGCTCTCCGGACAGCTCGGTCATGCCTACAATCGCCTGGTGAAAAAAGACAAAGAAACCGGGCAGGTCAGCCTGCGCATGCATGTTTCTCGTCACCCTCTCTATGTCGCCGGCCGCCGTAAGGCGGGACGTAAATATGGCTTCCGTCCGGAACGTCAGCGCCTGCTCGATGCCCTCTGGCCAGTGCTCATCAGCTTCTGTGATGCCGGCAAGCATACCGTCGGCATGTGTATCTCCCGTCTTGCAAAAGAACTCAGTGCAAAGGACGCAAAAGGCAATGTCATTCCTGAAACGGAGGTGACGGTGTCACGCCTTTCACGGCTTATTGAGGAACAGGTACGGTTTGGCGTTCTGGGCCTCGCAGAAGAACGCGCCTGGGATCGTGAATCCCGCACCTGGCTGCCAACATATGTCTATATCACCCCCGTGGGATTCCAGATGCTGGGCGTCGATATGGACAAGCTGTTTAAAGAGCAGGAGAAGAAGCTCCGTCAGAGCGCCGAGCGTGAGCAGCTGATCCGGGAAGGGGTGATGAGCGAACATGATGATGTTCAGCCCCATTCCGCGCGGAAATGCTGGTCCGGCCGTAAGCGCAGGGAGGCACTCGTTTACCGCCGCAAAAAAGGCGCGGAGCGTAAACGTGCCAACAATCTGATTAAGCTGCCGGCAGATGAACGACTCCATGCAATGTCTGAATGGATTTACCGCACCCTGCCGTCTGACGAAGCGTACTGGTGTACATCTGAGCGCCTGAAGGCTCTTGCCATCCAGCATCTTTACCAGCTGGATCTGGCGCTTTCTCCACCTGACTAAACACAGACGAAACAACAGTCTTTCTGTTTACAGGCCCCTAACCGGGGCTTTTCGTGCTGGTTTTTTTCGGCCATTCTGCTCATTTCTCATCCTTTACACCTTTCTCCTTCCGGTCACCATGACGTTCTGCCGGTCGTTATGGTCCGCAATAGCCACTGTCTCTTTTTTTTACACAGAAATCCGCAAACGAATAAGTGAAGTAACCCGGAAATGAATAAAAGACATTCCGCAAAACAGTCTTACTTCACCGTTTTTATCTCTCTGTTCATTACATTCCAGAGTAGATCCTTGTCTTCGGCTACTCTGTGGATAACGTAAAATGCCTTCGCATGCAGCGGCCTCACGGCCGCGCCCTCAGAACAAAATCAAAAGTTCCTCCCGTCGCAAGCGCCGGGCCCCGTTCTGGCCAGAACCCAACACTGCATACTTACCTGACCCCTGCTAAACCGACGCCGCCCCGGCCCGAAGGGCCGGAACACCCTCGCTTTAAGAGGGATGTTGTAACTAGTATCAAGAGTAGCTGTAGTTAAGTCGCGGTAATCACTTCATACACGCTCGTAAGCGCCTGACGGCGCTAACGCGGAGATACAGCCCGTCAGCGGCCAGAAGCCTTGACGGACTCACTCCGACCGCGCACATTAGCAATCGGAAAGCTTTAAGCGGGTATAGCTTTGCAGGGAAAGGGATGGGATTGGCAGAACCTATCAATCCGTAACGGCTGATGCCGGTTACGACGCCCCTCGCCAGAATCACCCGGTTCAGCTCCGGCTGGCGTCTCCATGCCGCTTCGCGGCATACATGTTCCATGAACCCTGGACTACACGGGCTGGCCATCATGGCCGAAGGTTTACTGACAGCATCAGACTATTATTTTACCCTTTAAAGCAGGGTTGCCTAAATCCGGGAGCGCGATAAGCTTTAACGGGTGATTTTCAATCAGGATGAGTAAAATGGATATAATTCTTCCGGGAAACAAAAGCCAGGCACGAGTCTGGGCAGAAACCATGATTAATCTGGAGGCCCGGAAACTCGTCAATACCGCTAACATTGTTGGCGCCCGACATCTGGGGGATGGACTGACGCGTCTCAAATTCATTGATGAAATTAAATCTGTCATTAATGGCGAATTTGAGCGTGCCCGTCGGGCAAAGTCTGACGAAGAGTGCATGACCTGCCTGCGTAACCTGCAGGTCGAAAACAGCAGTCTGCTTGAGCAGAGCCGCCAGCTCCAGACCGGTTATGCGAAACTATATGCACAGATCAAATACGTCAGGGATGAAGACCGGATGGTCGGTTATGTCATCTCAGGAATTAAAGTGGTGCTGGCAGGTATGCAGGGTGCATTTGGCTTTGTGCTGACTTCCTCGATGACACCCGTCGGCGTTCTTGCCGGGGCTATTCTGATTGTCGACTCGGCCAACACGATAACCCGTGAAGTTGGTCGTCAGTTCCTGAATGAACCTGACACGCAGGGTATGTTTGGTGATGGTGCCATGAATATCGCTAAATTCATGGGATTTGAACGATCAACAGGGTTGGGGATATACAACGGGATCGCGCTTGCAGGCAATATCTACAGTGTCTATGGATTAATGGCCAGACCTGGAACATGGCGTCTGTTTAACTATATCAGCACCGATTTTTACCGGAAAATCGACACCATGTCCCGGGGTAAACTGACAATGAAAATTGTGGGATGGGGGGTAAAGGCTAAGGTTGTTTTCGATCTGATCACTTCTGATGACGCTGGGAAATGAGATTTTTCCGGCGGTAATGCCATGATTTATAGGCCAGCTTCAAAGGCATGGTAATCGTAAACAGAGTGCCAAGAACAAGAATAGCCACGCCAAAGGAAATGGCATGCATCCTCGAGCCAGCCAAAAGTGTGGCCACAAAAATCAGTAACATGACTGACAGCACCCATATCAGGGCCTTAAAACGGTTTGCCAGATCGTTCAGCAGAGTATCCATTTCCGTACCCGTTTTAGCTGAACTGGCCCGCAGTCGGACAATGTCCTCTTCACTGAAGCCGTGGTTCATCAGATCACTCTCATGGTTCATGCTTCTCTCCTTTTCCCTGCGGGAAGTTTAACATGCCCTGCGCTAATAACCAGTTAAGCCCGACCGATAACCTGTCAGGTGGTTACGGGCTATCAGCTCTTTCTCACTGATAGCCATCACGTCATCCTAATTCAGCCAAAAGTAGACTGTACCAGACCAATAATCCCCAGGTGGCCGGCGTAAGCATAATAAAAGAAATTACGCGGCATGAAACGCTTGCGGCCCTCCGGACAGATTTTCCTGCAGAAGGAAACCACTGCCAGGGGGAATGCCAGAGTAGGCAGCGTGGCCAGTAATAATGTTTCTGCGGGCAGATCCGGGAGATGCGAGAACCCGTTTAAACAAATCAGTGACAGCACGGCAGTGATGGCCGCCAGCCGCTGCACTTCGGGTGTTTCGTTGCCAGAAACGGTTGCCATACTGATGGCCAGCGTTATTCCTGCCAGCCCGTAGCTTGCCGGCTGCAGCGGCCAAATCATGAGGGCCAGGAGCAGATATCCCGCAAACATTCCTTTCCGGCCGTGCTGGTACTGCAGGGCAATCAGCTGCGTGACGCCGGCAAACAAGAACAGAATGTTCAGGGCCCACCAGGGCTGGTGATGCCAGAAGGCCAGGCTGAACACCGGCTGCGTGATGACTGCCCAGATCCACAGACGATTGGCTCTCTTCTGAAGTCGTTCCGGGGTGCGCTGTACGTTCATCGCCCATATAAGCGTGAACAGGGGGAAGGCCATCCGGCCAAGCGCATACATCACCGGCCAGGCTGGCGACAGAAACACCGTATTGGTGTGGTCGATAATCATGGCCAGAAGTGCGAGAAGCTTGACCATATCCAGAGCAGCGGGACTGAGCTGGCTGGCATTCCGGATACTGGGAAGTACGTCGGGTACTGAATGATTCATGCTGTATATTCCCCTGGCGACACGCGGTTAACAGCCAGCCCTGAACATAATGCCAGAATGCCCTGCCTGTTTGCGCTGTGACCCTGACCTTAAGTTTCTCCAGAATCTTGCGCGCCGCAAATTCTGATTTATCACGCAGCACACGCATTGCGCCCGCCGCATCCTTATTCTGAATACAAATACTTAAAATATGAAAATCGTTCACACGGCCCCCTTTCTTACACTCTTATTATCGGCCGTATTAATATTATATTTAGTGCAGCAGGAAAATTCCTAATAATACTTTAAAATTATCATCCTAGATCTTAGTCAGTTTATTAACCCTTTTAAATGGCTGACGATAGTTCATTAATTATTTACATTGCTTGCTGATGCCTTTTCCCTGACCAGAGCGAAATCTTCACGAATAGATTTTGCGGCAGGCTTCCACCCTTTAGCCCATTCTTCGTTCATACGGCCTTCACTGACAATCTTCAGAGTGATGGCATAAGGGGTGCGCTGCAGTTTCTTCGACAGCCAGAGTATATGATCATCGATTCTGTCATCCGGAATATCAGCAATGATCGAATGAATAAGGTCCAGGTCTTCCGGTGCCCACGGTTTTCCGGAGCGCGGAAACACTTCATCCGGAAGGCGTGGTTTTTTTTCCTTTACTTCTTTTACCTGCTTTCTGGCGTCTTTTTCAGCTGTGATTAGGCGCTGCCGCTCCGTTAACCCTCCCAGGGTTGCAACCGTTCTGACCATATTTTCGCGCTGCTCACGAGTAATATTTACTTCACCGCATATAATGTCATTTAACGTTTCGACAAGAATTTCCAGTTTGCTTTCGGTTAATTTTAAAGCCATACAATAATCTCCTTAATTTTTATTCGTTTTTTGCTCATCCTGATGCAGACTACGCCAGCGCCAGGGCTCTGTCTGACCCGATTCTGACCAGAGTCCAGCTGACTGACGACGGGCTTCAGCCTCCAGAACAGCGTAGCCTGGCCGGACGAGATTCCCGTGGTACCGGTATGCCCAGGCCATTCCTTTGCGTACCTGTTCGGCATTTACATCCGTCATGTCAAGCCATATGGTACCCAGCAGGCGTCCATAGCGATCCGTTTCACTTCCCGTGACGGTTACGGGCCGATGAGCCACCATCGATGAGAGTTCCTGACGGGAACGCTGGCCAAAGGGCTGGCTCTTTTCCGGCGCATCGATGCCAGCCAGGCGTACGCGCGTCAGTCGGTTTCCTGGCTCAAGAATCTCAACGGTATCCCCGTCCAGCACGCGCACAATCCGGCCGCTGATATCTGCACTGGCCGAAAACGCCACAACGAACAGGACCAGCGAGCAGAACTTCCTTTTCATTATTCATTATCCCCGGTTGCATACCCTGCGGTTATTAAGCTCGTAAATTTCAATTCGACTTATCCTCCAATGAGGCTTTTTAAAGGAATGCCAAACATTGCATGTAATTTCCGGATCATGGGCAGCGTCAGATTACGTTTGCGGTTAAGCACTTCATAGACCCGGTTAGATTTTCCGATTGCTGGCTCAAGATCTTTTACCGTCAGCCCCTGCTGTTCCATCCTGAACTTTATAGCTTCTACCGGATCAGGGGCTTCAATTTGGAAATACTTGTTTTCGTACTCATTAATCAACACACACATGATTTCAAAAAAGTCACCCTCCGGGGTATCGGCAGGAGGTTCATTATCAAACATAGGCTCCACGGCGCGTAACGCTGCTTCATAGTCCTGTTCAGTTTTAATAGGTTTAATCTGCATAGGGTTTACTCCAGGCTGACAGTTTCAGCATCTATTTTGTCATATTCTTTATGCGTACCAATGAATTTGATAAACATCCATCCTCGCTGGTATGCAATCGCAACAATTAACCAGTAGTCATTTCCCTTAATATTAAAAACCACACGCCTGTTTTTAAGGATACTGGCACTGCGGTATTGTTCTTTGATTTCTGCCGGGGTTTTCCATTCAGCTTTACTGGCTTCATCTACCCAGGCTTTTAGCGACTGCTCTGCATCGGGATTCGCCGTCCAGAAATCCCTCAGTGTCTTGATAGCGATTATCTTCATGTCATGAAGATAGTCCCATTTTAGGACTGCTACAAGTTTTTTGTCCCATTATGGGACTTTAATTAAACTGAAGAGACATACCAGAGTGCCAGGGCCGGCTATGCCTGTACTGAGTGATTTCATATTTTTTTGTTGCCTGTCTGCCGTAGTGACAGAAGCCTAGGATACACAAGGCTCAGGATTCCCCTGTGCCACTGGAGGTATCTATGATGAATTATCAGATGACGCTGAACGAACTCGTTACCGCCACTGAACAGGCCAGAGTGAACTACCGGCGGTGTGGTACGTTGGTATCCAGATTGCTTTATGAATTCTGGTATATGCAGCTGGGAACGGAGGCTTTCGATCAACAGACGCTGACGCTCCGGTGTCCGCTTGCACTGGAAGAGATGTACCGCCTTGCAATTGACGCGCCGTAGAACTGTTCAGTTGCAGGCAGAGCCGCGAAAGCGGCTTTTGAAGATACTTCCCTGAACTGCTTTTCTGGTGTGCAGATCCACTCAGCCAATTAGCTGCAGGGCATAACTGATATTGAGGCCCGTCATATTGGTATTGAGGGCCTTCATCATGTCTGCACTCGTATACTTGGTATTGCCCTTCAGGCTTCCCTGATAGCCTTTTGACGTGACTACTGTCAGTTGTTCCGGATTGCAGAGAGCTTTCCTGCCGGCGAACAGGTCTGACCCAACAGCACGCAGATAAAGCGGGGAGGCCGCCACCACAAACCGATCGTCAGGCATTGCCTGCATCAGCGTCTTGAGGGAGGTACACCGTCGTTCCGAAGGTGGACGCGTTGTCAGCCGTTCCCAGTGAGTGCGTTGGCAGAACGGCATCGTGGAGAACGTCGCTTCATACGGGACCACGGGATCAGAATGGGGTCCGCTTGGAAAACGGAAATTATCCCACGCTAAGACTATATTTTGTACAGCAGTGGAGAAGGATGAGAGACCAGCAGTTCATTAACAGGGACTCCTTTTTGCTTAAGCGGCTCAATGGTTCTTTCTATATAAACCGTATTCCAGAGTATTGTCGCCGCCGTATGTAGTGTCAGCCCGGTGGGGCGGTAACTCTGATCCTCCCGCCCCCAGATCCCTGATTTCACTCAGCCGGTGCATAAAGGATACTCGCGCAAGGGCATTACGGGCCTCACCCTTATTCAGCCCCGCCTGTATGCATCGGTCTAAGCCTTTATCGCGAAATCAGTCCAGCATAAACAGCGTCCGATCTCTGCAGAAAATCTCACTCAGCGCTACGAGTTTGAATGCATTTACTCTGTTTAAAGGTAACATTCGCTCCACGATATAATGATATCGGCAACGTATTCAGCATCCTGAGCATGTGTCAGAAGGTGATCAGCCTTACCCAGGGAAATGAAACTCTTGGGATGCTTAGCTGCTTTGAATATTTTCTCAGCCTGCTCAATTAACACGGTATCATCTTCAGTCGCATGAAAAATCAGCAGAGGCTTGTTCATTGCGAACACCTTATGAGCGATTTTGTGTTCCTGAATATTGTCCAGCATCTGTTTCTTTAACGTAAATACCCGCCCGGCCAGCTCAACGGGATAGGCTCCATGCTGGTTAATGTTTTCAACATCATCCTTAAAAAGACGTTTTACGTGTGTCAGTTCTCCGGGTGATCCTATGGTGACAACGGCCTTTGCCTCAGGAACTTCGCCGGCGATAGACAGGATGGCCGATCCCCCCAGGCTATGGCCGATGAGCAAAGAAGGTGCTTCGTACTGTCGGCGGAGATAATCTACCGCGCAAAGCAGGTCCGAAATATTGGATGAGAAGTTGGTGTTGGAAAAATCCCCTTCGCTGTTTCCCAGACCAGTAAAATCAAACCGGAGAACGGCGATAGCATTCTCTGTCAGTTTCCGCGCAATACGCGCCGCGCCTTTGAGGTCTTTGCCACACGTAAAACAATGAGCTAACAGCGCAAACGCTTTTGGATTTTCAGGAAGTTCAAGCAATCCGGCCAGTTCTTCACCCGCCGCATTTTTGAACGTAAATTTTAGTTTTTTCATAGGATATTCCGGGCCTTAAACTGATGTCATATGTTTGATCGCAGGAGAAAAATAATCTTCTGCTCTGCATCTGGCATAACGCGTTTTCCTTCCTTTACTGGGGATGTGAAACAGAATTCATTCCGAATGCCTGTCCTCACCTTCCAGTTTGAAAACTGATTATTGCTTCCTGTTCGGTGATCACTTACGCTATGCTACCAACTAGATGGTAGTTTACAAGACTTTTGTGAGGACTTCTCGAATGGCCAGGTGCGCGCTCATTCTTAAAATATCACTGGCAATGCTGGCATTTGCAGCAAACTCCATACTGTGTCGTCTGGCCCTGCAGGGAGGCCACATTGATCCCCTTTCATTCAGCAGCCTCAGGCTCGCCAGTGGTGCATTCGTCCTGTCCCCCTTCCTGTTTTTTCATGCCAGGACCACATTATCGCTGTGGCGTCCGCTGAGCGGATTTTACCTCATGGTGTATGCGGTGCTGTTCTCTGTCGCCTATATCCATCTCGATACCGGGGCTGGTGCGCTGTTACTTTTTGGTGCCGTACAGTTTGCGATGGTGATCCACGGATTATTTAAAGGAGAATCACTCTCCGCTATGCGGGCTTGCGGTTTAGTTCTGGCTCTGACGGGAATTGCTGCCCTGCTGTTACCCGGGACGAAGGCACCGCCGCTTTACAGTGCACTTATGATGATCGTTTCCGGATTAGCCTGGGCCGCCTATTCCGTCAGAGGGAGGGTGGGCCAGGCTGCCGGGGCTTCAACGGCGGCTAATTTTATTCTCGCAGCACCGATGGCTCTCGCTCTTACGTTGCTGTTTATGAAGCAGGGTCACTCTGATGCTGCAGGCATTGCTTTGTCATTGCTGTCCGGTGCCGTCGCCTCAGCCGGTGCCTATGTATTGTGGTATACCCTTTTACCCTCCCTCGGCTCTATTACCGCCAGTACCCTTCAGCTCAGCGTTCCCTGCCTGGCAATGCTAGGGGGGGTGGTATTCCTGGGTGAATCACTGACGGTCAGAACGATATTTTCTGCCCTGGCGGTGCTGGCGGGCATCGTGATGGTGACACGCGAGAAATCCCCCCGTCAGCCGATGGCAAAGGCGAGAAAACCTCAATAACGCAATTAATTCATGCAGTTGTAATGATTCTCTTATGTTAATCACACGAGCCAGTTTTCCCGCTCCGGCATCAGACTGACAGGAATACTGAGGTCGACGTTTCAGACTACACCTAAGGCAGGTTCATGAAATGAAATATGATTTTGATGAGTACGTAAGCAGAGAGAAAACAGACAGTCTGACCGTGGACGGCTGGAGGGAATACCTGTTTGCGGGGCAATCCGAATTTGCAATGAGGTATCCGGCAGAAGGATTAATCAACCTGTGGGTTGCTGACATGGCTTTTGCCACACCAGCGCCGATTCTTCAGGCCATCAGAGACCGTCTGGATAGAAAAATACTCGGCTACACTAAAATCTACGACGAAGAATACTATGACATCTTTGGCAACTGGTGTGAGCGACAATATGGTCACCGTTTCAAAACGGAAGACATTGTGCTGTCTCCGGGCATTATTCCCGCGCTGAACCGTCTCGTCCCGCTTCTGACCGATAAGGATGACAGTATTCTTATTATGACGCCTTCATATGGCCCGTTTAAAAAGGCGGGTGAATACAGTCAGCGTCGCGTGGTGTACTCGGCGTTAAAAAAATCAGCAGGTGGCTGGGAACCTGACTGGGAAGACTTTGCACGCAAAGCCAGTCAGGCCGATTTACGTGTGAAAATTCTTTTCCTGTGTAATCCGCATAACCCGACCGGACGAGTCTGGCGGCCTGATGAACTTAAGCGGATTATTGAAATTTGCCTGGCCAATGACATCTGGGTGATATCTGACGAAATTCACTGCGACCTGTCACGAAGTGGTATCGGTCATACACCGGCCGCTTCTCTTTTCCCTGATTCTACACGCATTATTACCTGCATGTCCTCGAGTAAAACATTCAATCTGGCCGGGAATTTGTTGGCAAATATCATTATTCCGGATCCCGGTGTCAGAAGCGAGTGGCGTCTCAGACACGACGAGTTCATCTCTCCACTGAGCCTGGCAGCAAACAAAGCGGCGTGGAGTGAATGTGATGACTGGCTTGTCCATCTGAGGGAATATATTGACGGCAATTTCCAGTACCTGCACGACTATCTCAAAAGCTATTTACCCGAAACCAGGTTCTCGATCCCCGAAGGGACATATCTGGCCTGGATAGATATTAGCCGCTACCTGCCCGACACCGCGGGTGAGGATTTATCGCTGTATTTTGCCCGGGAGTCAGGGGTCCTTCTTGAAGGGGGCTTGCTGTTTGTCGACAATGGGGACGGATATATCCGGTTAAATCTGGCCTGCCCACGGAGTATGCTGACAGCAGGGATGAAAAGAATTTCACAGGTACTGCGGATACCGGCTCCTCATCGTGTATAACCCCTTTCTCTCTGGCCGTTTTGTCCTGTCAGGATGTCGTCAGAACCCGGCATAACACCCTGTGCCGGGAACACAAAAGGCACGGATGAACAGGTCGTGAATATCCTGAGTGAAGCCTGCTGATGACATGTCTGGCGACAAAAAAATGCCGCCCTTAAGGGGCGGCTTATGCCAGCGTCACGGGGTTATCGTCTGACCGCCATGATGCCCGCATCGACATCCCAGATAGCGCCCGTCACCCATGAGGTTTTGTCAGACAACAGGAAGAGAATAGTGTTTGCCACATCTTCGGCAGTTCCGACGCGTCCCAGCGGGTGGAAATCGTTCAGCGACTTCATAGCATCTGCGATATCCGCTTTGTCCATGAAGCCTTCGTATATCGGCGTATGAACAATCCCGGGAGACACCGCGTTGACACGAATACCCGCGCTGGCCAGCTCAATCGCCAGATTACGCGTCAGGGCATGCAGACCCGCTTTTGCCATTGAATAGGCCGAGGCCGGCGAGTCACCCAGTGCAGCCTGAGCACCTATCGAACCGACGTTGACGATAGACCCTTCGAGCTTCGCGGCGAGCATGTTCTTCACGACATCCTGCGTAATAAAGAACGTGGCGCGGTTCAGCGAAAGGTACATGTCATAATCGGCAAAGCTGTGCTCGGTAAATCCTTTGGGCATGAAGATCCCGGCGGCATTCACCATCAGGCTGATATCGCGATGGTGAGCATTAATTTCCTGACGGATAGTTTCCATACCTTCTTCGGTCATCAGGTTGGCCGCGATGACCGCAACCGGTCCCAGCGGGCTCAGCTCTTTTTGTACCGCTTCGGCTTTGTCTTTTTTATTCCCGGTCAGCACGACACTGCCGCCCGCTTCCAGTACCATGCGTGCCACGGCCAGGCCCATGCCGCTGGTACCGCCGACGACGAGCAGTTTTTTACCTTTGAAAAATGTGTTCATTTTCTGACTCCATTAGTGGCGGGTAAGACGTTGCCGGCAGCGTGAAACTGCCGGCGGTTGACGGATTAAATACTGCAGCCATCCGTTCCGCAGGTCTGACCCGCAGTGGCTGAAAATTCGGTTTGCTGTTCATCCCAGACCTGACGCAGGGCATTCAAAAAGTTGTCTGCCCCCTGAGCCCCGCTGATGGCATATTTTTCGTTCATCACAAAAACCGGAACGCCGCTGAGGCCAATAGACTGTGCGTGGGCTTCATCGTCGGAAACGGTGGCGCGAAAATCGTCATTTTCCAGGGCGGCTTCAGCGTCAGCTTTCGGCATACCGGCTTCTACGGCCATGGCAACGAGCTGCTGACGGTCAAAGAGAGAGCGACCTTCGGTGATACTGCCATGATAAAAACGTTCTTCCACCGCGTCCGCAATTCCGGCCTTACGCGCGGCAACCAGCAGGGTGTGTGCATCTTCTGTATCACCAAACATCATGCCGTCGAAGTTGTAGATCAGACCTTCAGATTTACCGGCGGTGCCCACCTGATTCATCATCAGCTCCGCTGAATGCTGACTGCCCAGCTTTTTAACGATGGCATCCTTAAAAGGCATCGCGGGAGTACCACCGGCCAGACGGTAGCTGTGATGGCGGATCACCACCTGGTCGCGAAATTCAAAGCGATTCAGACCCTGTTCAAATCTTTTTTTAGCAATCCAGCACCACGGGCAGACCAAATCTGACCAGATATCGATGGTAAGGGTGGGTTTCAGCGTTTGCATAATGATTCCTCAAAGACGTTGGGCGGTCGGGCTCACTTATCAGAGAACCGCGACCGTATGGGATTTATTGCGCCTGCCAGACCGGGTAATCGGTATAGCCTTTTTCCGGGGAACCACTGACGCCGTAGTAGGTGGTGCGGTCACTTTCTGCCAGCGGCCAGCCGTTTTGCATTCTTTCAACCAGATCCGGGTTAGCGATGTAGGGCACACCAAATGCCACCAGATCCAGCTCATCATCTTCCAGAGCCTGCTCTGCGATATCACGGGTAAAACCGCCGGCAGCAATGATGGTGCCTTTAAACGTGTTGCGAAAACGGCGACGGAAGCCTTCCGGAAGTGGCGCTTTGGTGTACACCGGCTGATAGTAAAGGTGTACGTAGGCCAGTTCCCGCTGACCGAGCGCGTCGGTGATGGCTGACCAGGTTTGCTCTTCACCTTCATACGGCGCGAGGTCATAAATGCGGCCAAACGGTGACAGGCGCACGGCAACGTGGCTGTTACCCACGGCTTCCGCCACGGCGTCAATGGTCTCCAGCAGGAAACGCTGACGATTTTCCACCGAGCCGCCGTATTCGTCGGTGCGGGTGTTCAGTTCGCTACTGAGGAACTGGTCAAAGATGAATCCGTTTGCCGCCATGATTTCCACGCCGTCAAAACCGGCTTCCATCGCCAGGCGTGCGGAGTGCACGAAGTCTGCCGTGATGCGTTTCACTTCATGCGTTTCCAGTGCGCGCGGCTGGCTTGGTACAACCGGGCCCGGTTCTCCGGATTCGGTCAGCGCAAAAACGGTGGTATTGACCGCCTGAACGGTGCCCGCTGAAACCGGCGCTATGTGACCTGGCTGAAGAGAGACGTGAGACATACGGCCCACATGCCACAACTGAGCAAAAATACGGCCGCCCTTCGCATGTACCGCATCGGTCACTTTGCGCCAGCCCTGAACGTGTGCAGCGTTGTAGATCCCCGGGGTATACAGATAGCCGCGCCCTTCTTCAGAAACGGGCATGCCTTCGGTGATAAGCAGCCCCGCAGAGGCGCGCTGGGCGTAGTAAAGTGCAACGACGTCATCCGGCACGTCGTTCATTGTGCGGGTGCGGGTCATCGGGGCCATGACCACGCGGTTTTTTAACTGCATGCCTGACAGATTGTAGGGGGTGAACAACTTACTCATCATGTACCTCGCAAGGCGAAAGAGAGAAAAGCCCCGCTGGGGCCGGAGTTAATACTTAGCGGGCCGGGGAGCTGACGATCGCTACCTGATGCCGGTTAAGCGCATGGTTGCACTATACCTACCTACTAGTTGATTGGTCAATAGGTAAAAGAACAAATCATGCTGTTCTTTTGTCACAGCAGACAGGCACCGGGAATACCGCGTAAGGTGAGCTGCCGTCGGCGAGATGGTCGTCATCCTGTGAAATCAGAGAATTACAAATATCATTTTTGGGCGTTATGGAGCTAAGACTGGCCGGTTCAGGGCGGCGCGGGCTCTTTCTCTCCTCTTATCATTCGGATATTAATCACCCCCCTATGGAGAAGAGTAAATGTCCAGACATCACCTTACAGTTATCAGTACATTATGCCTGGCGTTGTCGAGTCAGGTCGCTTTTGCAGCCGGTTTTACGCTGACAAGTCATGAGCTTGAAAAAAACCATTTCCCCGTGGCTCAAACCCTGAGTTCACCTTATGGATTTGGGTGCAGTGGTGGAAACCTTGCCCCCTCTTTTAACTGGAGTGGTGCGCCGGCAGGAACCCATAGCTTCGCTCTCAAAATCTATGATCGGGATGCGCCGACAGGCCTCGGTTGGATCCACTGGCAGGTGGTTAATATACCCTCATCGCTTCATTCGTTACCGGCGGGGATAACGGCGGATAACAAAAATCTCCCGCAAGGGGCTCTTCAGACCAGGACTGATTTCGGTATCCCGGGTTATGGCGGCCCTTGCCCGCCGAAGGGTGAAACGCACCGTTATGAGATCACACTGACGGCACTTCGTGTCGACAAACTTCCGGGAATAACGGCGGACTCGACGCCCGCCCTGGTCGGCTTTATGACAAAAGCGAACTCACTGGGTGAAGCGCATCTTCAGATTACGCAGGGCCGCTAACCGCAGCCAGGTTGCCGATAGCCTGGCCGGAAACCCGGACCAGGCTGGGGCTGAATCCGAAGCGAGTTCGAAATCTGGCGGCGAACTTAGACGGATTTTCATAGCCGACTTCCAGGGATATGCGGGTGACTGAAAGATCGGTCACCTGCAAAAGTGTCAGGGCGCGGCACATGCGAATGTCAGTCACCAGATGGGTGAATGACGTATTTTCGGCATGCAGATGGCGTCTCAGGGTGGTGGCCGACATACCAAATGCAGCCGCTACCTGCGCAGTATTCCAGTCTTGTGATATGTCTGCTGCAACGAGTTTGCGGATTTTTATCGCCAGTCCGGTATGTTGTTTCAGCGCGAAGAAAATGCGGTATTCATCCAGCCAACTCAGCATCTCTTCCATACGCCTGGCCACGATACTTTCAGGTATGTTTTCAGTATCTGTAATGGCCTGTGCAGTGTGATAAAAGGCCTGGCGAAAACTGTTGCCTGGCTCCGCCATTTTATTTGCTTCGTGCATGCTCATACGTGGGGCATGCATGAAGCAGTAGTTTTGGACGAAATCGGCACAAAAACTCAGCCATGATGCTTCGTACGTACCCGTTAAAGGTGATGGTGTATTGATGATATCAAAAGAGTGCCCCTCCCCGATGACCACCGCGTCACCCGCTTCCAGCGTTATCTCCTCTTGCGCCCAGCGGATTATTTTCCTGCCATGGCGGACCAGGATTATTGTGGGTTCATCTATAGTGATATGGCGCATCATCAGGGGCTGCGTATGCAGCACATGCGCTGTACTCCCCACATTAATACGACTGGATAATGTTCTTTCCATCATCGCCTTACGAAAAGGAATAGGCCAGCCCTGTAGGCCGACACTTTATGGATGGGCTTGCTTTTTTATAAAGTAATCCCGATTTTACAATACGTCAGTTTTCTCATTCAGATGGAGTGAAATATCACAATTCTCAGCACGCCGTCCACATAAGATGACGCTTAACCATTGATAAAACATGGCATTGTCTTCGCTTAAGTACCTTTCAATTGATGATAGCTTTTTATGTTAATTAATTCTATCAACTGGTAGGTAGAATTGTTCACAAGTTACAACGTACAGGAGTGAATGATGCGTGAATTAGCCCTTTACAATGAAGATAATTTTAGAGAAATCGAGAGGTATGAAGGGGTTGCGGTGGTGCGCTTCTCTGCCCCCTGGTGCCCGCCTTGCCAGATGAGCGAAGACATTTTTAACCATTTTGCCGAGCAGACTGAAAGCGACGTCAAAGTCGGCAAAGTGAATGTGGATCTGGCACCGGTGCTGACCACCAAATATGAAATTTGGGGGCTGCCGTCCGTACTGATGTTCAAGGATGGGCAGTTGGTCCAGCGTATACCGGGTGTTAAATCGGCAGGGTTTTATCAGCAAGCATTGTCAGAGCTGAAAAAAGGGCAGTAATGCCTTTTTATCTATGTTTAAAAAAGTCTCTTAGCGGTCTGATGCATCATCGGCAAGCGGTTCCCCCTCGTTCAGAGTGATAACCGCTTTGTTATAAAATAACCGACCAGTCTGCTTAGCGTTATTTATTGCGCTGGAAGGCCGGCATCAACGCTTTGTTATGTTCGATCACTTCATCCAATGCATTTTCAAGCAGTTGACCGCTTTTGACCAGGGGATTAATAACCAAGGCGCGCCATGCCGTATACCGATTACCACTGATGGCTGCCTCAATGGTCAATTGCTCAAAGCTTTTCATCAGTTGAATCAGACGAAGTACATCTTCCGGGAAAGGTTCGACATTCAGTGGTATAGGTCCTGAACGGGTGATCATTGAACTGACCTCAACCGCACAGTCATCCGGCAGGCCCGCAATCGCACCATCGTTTCGCGTATTGACATGCATGATGATGCGTTTGTCGTTATATATTGCGCTCATCAAATCACATGCCGCATCCGAATAGTACTGCCCTCCCCGACCTTCCAGCGCTTTCGGTTTCTCGGCGAGTTCCGGGTTTCGATAAATTTCGAATAGTTCTCTTTCGAGCTCCTTTACGATCTCACCACGAGTCCCTTCCCCTTGTGCTTCGCCAAGCTCCTGACGGTACATGTCGTCGCTCATGTAGTAATAACGCAGGTAGGGGCAAGGTATCATTCCCATATTCGCCAACAACCGATCCGGCCATTTGAAAGGAGGAATATTTTTAGGCACCAACGGATCATTCCCCTCTGAAATCAGCTCAATAACCTGAGGCAGCTTATCCTTACCTTCATGAAAAATATGGCGCGCAAAAATGAAGTGATTAAGTCCCGCGACCTGCATGATAAATTCATTGATGTCACTGACACCTAAAGCACTGGCAATACCTTTTTGCATGATAACAGGCACATTGCACAGCCCTACGGTTTTGACTTTGCTGTATTTCAGTATCGCTTCAGTGACCATTCCCGACGGGTTGGTAAAGTTCAGCAACCAGGCATCCGGGCACAGTTGTTCCATTTCTTTCGCTATAGCCAATGCAATCGGGATAGTGCGGCATGCATTGGCAAACCCACCCAGCCCATTGGTTTCCTGACCGATCATGTCGTATTTCAGCGATATCCTTTCGTCGCTGATCCGTGCTTCCAGGCAACCGGCCCTGAACTGAGAACAAACAAAATCGGCACCGGGCAGTGCTTCTGTGCGGTCAAGGGTTTCATAAACCGGTATATCCAGCCCATTTTTTTCCAGCATCCGTCGGGTGAGGCCCGCAATGATCGCCATTTTTTCACGGCCATCCTCAATATCAACCAGCCATAACTCGCGGATCGGAAATTCATTTTGACGCTTGATAATGCCTTCCATCAGTTCAGGTGTGTAGCTTGAACCCGCTCCAATAACCACTAACTTAAGACCCTTCATTAGATATTCCCCTCATCGTTGTTGTCAGGACGTCTGTTGGGCCAATTAAAGAGGACAAGGGGCTTAGTGGACAAACGATCAATTCCGGGGTATGCATTACTGTAAATAATGCATAAGAAAAATTAAGAAGGAAAATAATGAATGCTCGCTCAACAGAACATACTGGCACTATTGCATACGTTTGAAACGGCAGCACTGCATATGAGCTTTACTAAGGCGGCGACAACCCTCAATCTGACACAAGGGGCTGTTAGCCAACGCATTCGTTCTCTTGAATCCATGCTCGGATTCAGACTGTTTATCAGAATGACCAGAAAACTTCAGTTGACCGATGAAGGGGAGCGTTTGCTTGGCGTACTCGCGTTTTCACTTAAACGCATCAGTGATGAAATAGAAGATATTCGCGTGCAGGGGTTGAGAGGAACCTTGTCTGTCGGCCTTCCACCTACCTTCGCTTTTCTCTGGCTGATGCCGCGCTTACCGGTATTTACCGAACGGTGGCCAGGGCTGAATATCAATTTCAGAGTGAGGGCCGGTCTGGTAGATTTTAATCTTGAACGAGTAGATGTCGCTATCTACTATAGTAATCTGAAATACCCCGATCTCTACTGCGAACGGTTATCTGAAGAGATGCTGGTTCCCGTCTGTATTCCATCTCTTGCAAAAAAAATCAGGCAAGCAAACCATTGGTTAGCTGAAGTCCCGTTCATTCATACCTCTGAATCCGTTGACTCCCAGAATGTTTTTTCAGAATGGCGAGAATGGTGCAGGGAGTCTGGCAAAAACCTGCCTGTTGAAGATAATTTTTTAAGCTTCAACAATTGTCAGATGTCGATTGAAGCGGCACTCAATGGCGGCGGTATCATCATGGGCAGAAAACGACTCATTCGACATTACCTCGATGAGGGCCGACTGGTCGCCCCTTTTGAAATAGAAATACCCGCCGGGCGAGGATATGACCTCATTATGCCACGAGAAAACCTTAACCGACCGGGCGTTCAGGCTTTGGCCGAATGGGTAAGAAATGTGTTTAACGAGAAATAAAGTCTGTTTTCGTTCTGAAAAGGGGCAATGAAAGCCATATCAGACCTAATGCCAGAGAGCATGATGACAATGTCTGTCAGAAGTGAAAAAAGGGCAGTCATGCCCTTTTATATTTTCAGCGCGATAACTATTACGCTTTCAGTTGCTTAATCGCATCCAGCGTACGTGCTGAATAGACAACTGCAGCGCCTGCATTCAGGTTGATCGCCACACCCAGGGCTTCAGCAATTTCTTCTTCTGTGGCGCCAGCTTTAACGGCAGCTTCGGCATGGACGGCGATGCAACCATCACAGCGAGTCGTCACCGCACAAGCCAGTGCAATCAGTTCACGCACTTTCGCGCCCAGAAGGTTGGTCTTATTGCCGGCGTTGCCCAAAGCCATGACGCCTTTTAGCGTTTCCGGGGTCAGCTTACCCAGATCACCAACACGTTGCATCACTTCTGAGCGGTATTCGTTCCAGTCTAACATGGGGTCATCTCCAGAATTATTTTCTTTTAACAATCATTAGGATCTGTTCAAGCGTATCGTTGAAAAGCTCAGGCTTATTAATCGCCCGGGAAACAACGCTAGCGCCCTCGCATAAATTCAAAATAAGCAGCGCCATTTTTGATGGCGGCAAGTCAGCAGTCAGTTCCCCTGCATCAACGCCACGGCTGACAATTTTGGTCAACCAGGCAATCTGCATATCGAAATATTCGGTCGCCTGAACTCTGATATTCGGTGGAAGATTGGCCATTTCCGCAGACAAAGCACAGCACAGCGGCATACGCGACGTGCGATAGCTCTCGATGAAAAGCTCCACGTAAGCGGTAAGCATCTGCGCAACCGTATTCTCCGTCTTTTCAATCTGTTCAAATCGGTTTTTGGTATCGGTATGGGCCTGAATCACCACTTGTTCGCCCAAAACGTCTTTGGTTGGGAAGTGGTGATGAATACTGGCCTTAGTGATACCAATACTCTTTGACAAATCAGCATAGCTGAATGCAGAGTAACCCCGTTCGCGCATCAGATGGTCCGCTTCATTCAGAAGCCTTTCTCGTGTCATGACTGACATATAATCCTCACAATTATAATCTACTAGTTGGTAGATATTATCTGCGCCTGTTGTTACCTGCAAGGGGACATCAGTTCACAACAGTAATTTAACCTTCTCTGATAACGCGTTTTGGTCGGAGTTAATAGCCATCAGGCAGTAGGGAAATGACAGTGTTCAGGCATTTCCCTCTCTGAGTTTTACCTACACCAACCGGGTATCAATACTGACCGGGTTCGCCAGGGTATCGTGGATCGGCGAGCTTTCTGGGAGAGCACGAACCATTTCTTCAAGCTGTTCACGGCTGGCGGTCGGACTGGAGAGCTTAACGCCAACACGGATCGCTTTCGCCCCGTTGCGAACTTTTTCGTCAAGACCCAGGAAACCGTTCAGATTAATGTCGAAATTCAGGTCAAGTTCAATACCATCAAGTTCAATGCCCTTTTCTGCCGCCATCACAGTCAGAGTCGCGGTATAACAACCGGCAAGTGCCTGCAAAATGTATTCAGCTGGGCCCATACCGCTATCCGTACCCGATAAATCAGCAGGTTCATCGCCAACATTAGCAAATTTTCCGGAGCGACTGGTATCAACCTTGCCATTCTGGATAGTCGCATGAGTTTCCACTCGGACGGATACTCCACCGTTGGATTTACTCTTCATGTTAAAGGTGAGATTGCCCAGTTCTGGATGCTGGCGAATAGCTTCTCGTGTACCGCGAATAACATTGGCGTCAGCAAAAGGTTTTTTTAAATCAGTCATTTTAACTCCTGAGATACAGTGCGGATTAAATTAATTATTAATTGAAAACCAACCAATCAACTAGATGGTAGATTACACGCAGAAACAGGCGTTGTCTACTACATCCGGAGTGCTTATGAAATCCCGTCCGAATCTGAACGAAATACAGGTGTGTGCGGCCAAGAAGAGCTTGTTTTACTGGATATTGCGCAATGGAGGATCAACTGATTCAGACCCTGAATCGGCGCAGATGAGTTTCTGAGACAAAATAAATGTTGCCGCGCGCCCGTGAGCATGCCACGTACAGCCTGTTACGGGACGACGGCGGAAGGGCTGCCAGTTCCTGACGATTCAGAAGCTTCCAGTGTGTGGGTCCCATCACAATGCAGACATCCTGAAAGTGGTCGAGCCCTTTACTGACGCCCCAGTTCAGCGAGTAACAGCCGTAACGGTGATGTTCACGATAGAAGAGCTTAATCACCGTATTATCAGCGTGCAGGGTGGCAGCGCGCTCTGCATCTGCGATCGTTTCAATCAGGGTGGCATGTGTCCCATGGGCAGCGATACGGATGTTCAGCTGCCCGGTGATAAACTCGCACACTGAAGCCGAGCAACGCCATGTCCGGTTGAGCGTGTCCCGGTCAACAGTGAAACCGGCTGCATCGAAGCGGGCCTCATATCGCGTAATGTCATCGTGCAGCGTTGAATTAACGTTGCCGTCATGGCTTGTGTCAAAGGTATGCTGATAAAAATCGCCGCAACAGAGCACAGTGATTTCCGCGCGGCAGAGCTCCAGCAGAAAATTAAAGTCATGTCCGGCAAAGTCCTGGACTTCATCGACAAGCAGTTCATCGTAGTAACGGGCAAGCCGGGTACGGATATCCGGCAGCAGCCCCCGGGCTGTCAGCAGGTGTGCGAGCCGCCTGTGATACAGCCGTCCGGCGGGATCCTGATAATGCCGGGCATTCGTGCGCGGTATTCCGGGTGGGGGCTGGTCGAAGCTCAGGCCACGCGATGCCAGCTGCTCCTGCAGGAAAGGCCGGAAGCAAAAACCGTGCAGAAACTCAAACCAGGTCATCACCCTGATCCCGTCCGGGATAAAGCCAAAACGTCTGATAATCTGCGCCCGCAGATGCGCTTCATTATTCACTGTGAAGGTCAGGAGCAGCGTCCGCCGGTCCTCACTCAACCGTCGTATCAGCAGCGTGGTCTTGCCCGAGCCGGCAACCGCAAATATCACTCTCTTATCCATGCCAGTGCCCCCTGAATATAATCAGGTACTGTCAGCTCTTCGGCGTGCAGCTGTAACAGCCGGAATGCTGCTTCTGCCTTATTGGCCAGCATGTATTCCTGCACCGTGAGTGTCCGGCGGGTTCCGCGGAAAAGCGCATCACACAGACCAGCGTTATCCTGATACAGGCAGATTTCAAATGTGGATCGGGTGTTGTCGCGATCGGCAAATACCCGGGTGCGGGAACAAAGCACGTCAGCATAGCGTTCATCGCAGTTTTGCTGGTAGTTGCCGTCATTATCACGAAGGGCCGCGACGCGATTTTCCAGAAGACGGGCCAGCTCAAGATAACGACGGAAACTCGTTCCGCCGATAGCGATGATGTGAACCCCGTCATCCTCCGGCGCCCTGCCATACAGGCGGCGATAAAAGGCCTCGATCAGAATAAACTCAGCATCCCCCTCCACGAGCAGCACACGTCTGGCCAGCGCAAATTCCAGCACGTTATTATCCGGTGCTTTCATAAAGAAGGCGGCAGTCTCAGCGGAAAGTTCATTCATCAGTACCGGCCGGGCAGGCCCGAGGAGGATTGCCTTACGCAGATCGAGGCGGGAGGAGATATGGCTGCTGTGTGTGGCAATAAACACCTGCGTCTGCCGTTCAGCGGCAAGCTGATTAACCAGCCTCTTCATACTGACATGGCTGAGATGATTCTCCGGCTCCTCAAGCAACAGTGCGTGGAGCTCTCCCTGCTGCTGATGCCGCTGCAGTGCAAACTCCGTTTTGATGAAGCACTGCCTTCCTTTTCCACGGTGACGAATGGAAATACCGTCCTCGGTAATGTCCAGATTCGCCTCAAGACCTGATTTGGCACCGGAACGCACGCCAAACTGATACGTTTCCAGCGTGTCGTTTATGGCGGACAGATGCCGAGTGCAGAAGTGCATTTTCTGTTGCCGGTAACTGTTTTCAAGCCGGTACCGATCGGCCACCGGTACATTGACGCTGTAAACCGTGCGCGTATATTCCTGTGCGGCGTGCTCGTTATCGATGCGTGCACTGTCTAACAGCAGATGGCGCAGATAGCGTCTGAAGCCGGCGAAATGACCGCCGGAGAAGGTGCTGAACCGCACGGAATAGTATTCATAGGGAAAATTATCGGGATCCTGCTGCAGGACATGGTGAATATCCTGACCGTATTCCTCCGTCATTGGTGCAATGCGCATTCTGAGACCATCCGCATCGATACCCGTCAGATTTTGTCTGCCGTTCAGGTCAGGATCTCCCCCGTTACTCAGGAAAACGTCAGCTGTCAGCACGGGTAACCGATCGGCGCAGCGCTCCCCTTCCTGAAACTGCCTGACGGCTGACTGGGACAGGAGCGATTCCACACCCAGTGCCTCGACCCGGTGCCGGCTGTCACTCAGCACAAGGTCAAGGGCCAGCAGAATCGTGCTTTTCCCGGACTCATTGTCCCCGACCAGAATGTTACAGTCATGAGTGAAGCGCAGGTCCAGTTCCGGAAACTTTTTAAAGTTTTGCAGCATAAGCCGCGTGATCAGAGGCATCTTTTATTCCTTTATATACCGCTGACTGAAAGAGTGTCCGGCAGCGCCAGACCGCCTGTTTTGTTTTCAGCGTTATCTTACCCAGTCTTCCAGCACAAGACCCGGCACCCGCTCAAATTCCCGCGTATTATTCGTCACCAGCACGGCGCCGGCGGCGATGGCGTGTCCGGCAATCGCCGTATCATTCGGACCGATCGGCATGCCGGCAAGGCGCAGCGCGACCCGGATGTCCGTGGTCGCATCCACCGCGGCGCGATCCCAGGGCAGGACGGCATCCAGGCGGGTGCAGAATTCATCGACCAGCTGCACGTGGCGCGGTGAAGCCTTCGGGCCGGTGGCACCGAAGCGCATTTCCTGGTAGGTGATGGCCGAGATCACAATGCGGTTTCCGCGCAGCACCGCCTGCTCGAGGCGCTTACGAACGGTTTCCGGCTGCTCGCGCATGATGAACGAGCAGATACAGGTGTCGAGCATATAGGTTTTGTTCACAGGTCAAATCGTCCTTCGTCGCTGACAACGTCCTCGCGATCCGCCATAAAATCCGGATCGGCTTTTTCGAGCTCAAAGAATGAGCCCCAGGTCGGCCGGACGGGACGCAGGATGATGCTGTCCCCTTCCCGGACGATCTCCAGCTCGCTCACCCCTTCAAAATCCAGATCGCGGGGCAGACGAATGGCGCGGTTATTGCCGTTTTTAAAAATAGATACGGTTCTCATGATTTTTCTCCCGGGTAAATATGGATATGTGATGCATATCCGGAATGAGGTTCATTGCACCGGGTGTGTGCATATGTTCAGTATAGGCAGATGTTCAGCATATGTATAGATGCAGCATATGCAGATGGTGAGGATATGCGTATGCCATACCTATGCAGATGCCGGGCATATGGATATGCTTTGCATATCCTTTCTTTTCACTTTTCCCGGTCAGATCCGAAAAAAGGCAAAGCCGGAAAGAACATGCTCGGTTGCTAGCGAGGGGACTGGAGTGCAGAACGACCGTTAACTGCATGAGCTCTGGCTTTCCTTAGATTTAGTTATAAAAGTCTGGATGTGCATTGTTGTTAGTTCCGGGAATAGGAGCTCTGCTTTTCCCTCTTTCAAATGTGGAAATGATTTACCTCAAACCGGAACGGTGTTTATAATCAGCTGTCGTCACCTCGGGTGTTCCCCTCTGCGCTTTTTACCGCCTGTAAATAGTTACAGGGACTTCCGGCAGTAGCCGGACTGTAAAAGGAAAACCCGCCATGAAACCGAAAATTGTACCCGTTGTACGGTATACACGTTTTCGTTTCGGGCGCGTGGAGCATGTGCGTAATCACATGCGCTCGCTCCCGACGCGTTAAGTGAACGGTGCCCGCAGGTGACGATACTTTCTGTTTACGCCTCTGTTTCCGGCGGTTCTTCGGATTCCCCCATCATGGCAACATAGTGTTCAAGGTCATCAGTGTGAATAAACACTTTTCTGAACATGTTCAGATAGCGATCCTTATCGATGATGCCGGTGGAGAAAAGATTTCTGCCGTCCGAATGCGAGTGGCGGTTGATGGCCCGGTAAAATGAATCGTATTCTCCGGCATCGCTGTGTTCCGTAGCCAGAGACTCCAGGGCCTCCTTAAGCTTTTCATTTTTGCAGGCAAAGCTGAAATAATACTCCAGAATATTCCTCATCGTATTGAACAACACCACGGGCTGGGTTTTCGCATCCCTGACATCTTTCAGGGTCTGCCATAACGCCTGATATTCATTGAGCATTTCGTGCATGGAAAGCGTTTCGCAGGAACTGTAATCCGACTTGATGATGCGAAACAGCGACCAGTTTGCTGGCGCATTCCTGCCATCCTGCAGGCGGCCGCTGTTCAGCAGCATCTCCTGGAAGAAAAACATATTATGCGTCAGTATAACCACATGTCTCGCTGCAGCGGCCTTAATTATCTTTCGCTTAATGAGCGCTGCAACTTCATAGATATAGTTATGTGACAGGCTGGAAATCGGGTCATCAATCACAATGAGTTTATTTTCCGGATGGATGGTTTCCGGGGTAAGACTGCCCGAACACGATTCGATGAAATAGAGAAAAGCAACCATTGTTTTCTCACCCTCACTGAGGGATTTGAAGACTTCCGCCTTTTCTGGCTCGCTTCCCCGGCGGAGACGGTACAGTTTCATCTCAGCATCATGGCAGATGATTTCAAAGCCGGTGATCCCCAGCAGCCTGAGATTCGCATTGATACTGTTAATGGTTGGCTGGATGTCGGAGAGCTGTCCGGTCAGCCTGTTCGTCTCATCATCCAGTGTTTTCTTACTCGCAGCCAGGGCGCCGACTTCACGCAATCTGGTTTCGATTTCGTTCTGCAGTTCGCCAAGCTGCCGGTCACGCCCGGCAAAGAACTCCTCACAAATTCCCCTGAGGTGCGCCATAACTTCCGCATACAGGTTCTTTTTTTCCTGACTGAAGTTTTCAGCAAGACGGTTGTTTTCCCGTACCCGAATATTGAAAACGTCCACTTCCTTCTGGAGCTGCACCAGGGGATCCTGGACGTTCTCGGGTTGTACCTGCAGGGAAGGCTCTTTAATTTTAGTAAGAAGCTGCTGTAACAGGATCCGGAAGCCTTTATTGACCGTTTTCACCAGGCTTAAAATCTGACTGTCCTCATCAACGAAAGCATGGGTCGTAACACGGCGTTCAAATTCGGCCAGGGCATCACAGTCCTGAGCAAGTCGTTCTGCGGCCTGGCTAAGCGCCCCGAGAGACGTCTGGTATGACTCATCAAACATCTGAATCAGTTCGCGCGAAAAGGCCGTGACATCCAGAGACTGCTGGCAGAACGGGCAGATATCGTCATGTATATACTGCTGTCCCTGGCGCACCCAGTCAGCATTACCGATCTTCTGAATGAGAGCAGAGAATTGCGTACTGCTTGCAGGCATCACGGGTTCCTGCATCAGTATCAGGGTGTCTTCCGTTAAAACAGTTGTCGTGGGAATATGAATTTCGGCGACAAGCGTTCCTTCGCTCTGACTTAACATCCGCCATTTATCCGCCAGCGCCTCAGCCGTGGTGCTAACCTCCGACAGCGGTGTTGCCACCATACGTTCGTAAAACGATCGTTTAATTTTAGCGCCATCCAGGAAATCGCTGAGGATTTTCCTGTCATTGACTGTCCGGTTGAAAATATCTCTGGCACAGCGGTCAGTGACCGTTTCCTTCATCCCTTCCTTCTCGGCGATCTCCTCATTCAGCTTATCTGTCCGGGCACTCAGTTTTGCGCTTTCTTTATTATTACTGTTTATTTTGTCCTGGCTTTCCTGATTGGCCTCGCTGAGGGTGAAGATCCCGGGCTGATAGTCAGAACGGGTGAACTTACTGTCAATGTATTCCTGATTAAAGACCTGAAAGTGGCTGACGTGCGGGCTCTCAAAAGCGCAGTGCCGGTATTTATCCGCCTGCCGGTCATAGAAATAGCCTGATACCGTGGATTTTCCTGAGCCGTTCTGGCCATAGATGAGTGTCACCTTACTGCTGAGATCAAAGCAGATATCCCTGTCAGGCGCGTAGCTTCTGACGCCCCGGATCCTGAGTTGAGCCATTATTTTTCTCCTTGTCCCTGAGTTTGCCCAGTCTTTCCATCGTAGCCCACTTTGCATTCGGGTTATGCCATCCCGATCAGATTTATCCGAACCACTCTTGCGTTCCAAATCTGACATGACCGGAAATGATGACCATCGTGATTTAATTGAAGTGAAATTGCTTTAATGGCAATAATAAAATTCTTTTGTGCTTTCTGGTCATTAATGTCCTTAGAGCAATAATAATAATTAATTACTGTCTTATATACACCAGTGCGCTCCATCCCCAATGAAGATCCGAAAACCCAGATAACCGGAGATTTAACTTTCATCGGTACTGACAGGGTGTTAAACACAGGTATTATCGGACGGTTCTGTTTTCTAATGTTATGCCGAAAACCAGCTGCTCATGCCGTCAATACACATGCACCGGTGCGCCTGCGTGGCTTTTCAGGGAGATAAAGTTATGGTCGATCCAGTTAATCTGCAGACCGATGTGGTCAGGCAGCATACGGTACCCCGTTTTTTACTGAAACATTTCAGTACGCCGGGAAAGGGTAAGCGGCAGCGTTTATACGCCTTTGACAAGGCTGCCGGGCGCGCCTATGCCACCACGCCGGATGATGCGACCGTCCGCAACACGTTCTACAACCTCGATAATCACCCGGATCGTCTGAGTCTTGAACCACTCCTGGGAATTTACGAGCACCACGCGGCACCGGTAATTGCAGATCTGCTGGCGCACAGGGATATTCGCAGGCTGACAGATGACGAACGCTACAGGCTGGCCGTGTTTGTTGCCGTGCAGCGCGCACGAACCTTCGGCGAACTGGAGCGTATCTCAGGCATGATTTCGGTGCTCATCAATAAGATGGAGTCCATCGGCTCGACTGAAGAGCAGGCCTTGAAAACCCTGGGGCTGTCGTCCGGGGGCGATACCAAAGATATTTTTCTGCGGCAGCTCGTCCAGCAGATGTCACATATTGATCACCTGCTGAAAAAGGACTGGTATCTCCTGGAAACCAGACCAGAACATCCGTTCTATGTGTCAGATAATCCGGTGGTGCTGGAGAACCGTAATGACTTCGGTCCGTACGGTAATCTCGGTCTGGCCGTTCGCGGAATACAAATCTACCTTCCCCTGTCATCGACGCTGATGCTGGCCATATATTGCCCCTCCATCCGTGAACAGATGGTGCGTCAAAAGCAGCATCTTCATCATTTGCTTGCCAAAGCACCACAACTGATCCCTCGCCATATGCGCCCGTTTGAAATGCTCAGTCATCTCAACAGATTTACAGGTTATCTTCTTATGCCGCTTACCCCGGAGCATGTCACGCACTACAACGCGCTGCAGGTGGAGTACGCAGAGCAGTACGTGTTCTGTGGTGAAAACGATTTTTCTCTGGTTGAGAGAATGCTGGCTGCTGATGATCGTTACCGGACAGGCCCACGGTTTACGTTCTAGGGTTACGCCAGGCGTTTGCTATCGTGTTCAACGGGCAAGAAAAGCAGGCAGGCGAAAGCGGCAGTGGCCACAGGGACCACCGCCGTAAGGAGATGGTGAATACCTGTTGACATTCACCATCCGTTAGTGTAGCTTGCTGCTCTTACTTTAATAGAGTAAACTTTCGGCAGATGGCGCCCACCATCTTACCGATACTCCAGAGCAGCCCGCTCTTTACTGGCGTTACCCACAGTGCCGAAACTGCGAATTTCGACACAATAAAGGCCTTAAGCCAGGGCACTACCGCCCAGACCACTGCAGCACAGAGTCCCACGTAAGCCACAAGAAGCAAAATACAGAGACTCGCGCTCCAGTATTGTTTCTGTCCGATGTGCCCCCAGGCACTGACGGAAAGGTCTTTGGCGGTGGTGATAATCGCCAGAACAAAAGCGATTTCAGTCTGGAATGGGAATATAACCGTTCCCTCGGTGTCGTTCAGAAAATCCATATGTCCTCCAATGGATGGTTGTTGTTAACACTGATGTGTTGCCTGTGATCATGGTTCTGACCTCATTTTTTGATTGAAAAGGCACCCGGCGCCTCACCCACGTGAACGCTGTTGATACCGTACAGAATGTTTTCTCTTTCAGCTCTGCTATGATGTGTTCATTCGCATCCTCCTGTCTGTCATACCGATTTTAAGCTCGTCCCGGGTGCTCCCCGGAAAAAAATCCAAAAAAATCCGGGCCGGACTGGTGATGACCAGTCTGACGGGAAATAAACGGATTTGTTGGGGTGGAGCGGGACGGAACAATACTATGAAAGTAATGTTAACAGAAAATGACGCCTTTGTCAAGGCGCAACTTTACATTATATTAAATATAGCATGCTATTGTTGATATTACTTTAGCAAAAAGTGCTATCCATTCCGTCGCTGTACCTTCATTTTCGCCCGGAACGGGGCAGCCAGGCGAATACATTCTCCAGCTTTTTGCCCAATGCACCCTCAGAGTACCGACACAAACAGATGGGTGGCCACGCCCTGCCGGCACCCGCTGAACGGCAGAAGGCCGACTTGAGGGATTTGGACACCTCCCGCAGCGCGTCTTCCAGATCGGTGTTCAGGCTGAGTATCACCACTGTCCCGGCCGGGCGACGGGCGATCTCCGCGAAACTCTCCCCACCGGTAACATAGCGGCTCTGTCGACCTTTCATAATGCCTCCTGATGATGCAGTTGTGGTTGTGCCCGTACACCCGGGTCCGTTACAGTAGATGGTGCACCACCGCTTCGATCAACGCCTCAGCGACGGCCGGCAGGGGGGTCGGATTCTGATCTTCTTCCACGCCATTGCTGTAAAGATGAAGCTCACAAATCCCGTCCACAAAACGGAAGGCCTTATCCCAGCTGTCGGGAGCAGTGCTGATCAGGGCGTCATAGCCCGGGTCAGTGGTAAAGCGACGTCCGTCAAGTTCCGGAAACGGGATGTTCCACGTCTGGGTAATGACACTTTCATCCAGTACCAGTAGCACCCGCCAGGCACCGTAGCCGTAGTCATCCGGGCGGTAAATGCGCACGGTGATGTCATCCCTGGTCCAGCTATAGCCGCAGACGGCATGCTGTTTCTTCAGGGCACGAATAACATCAATATCCCTGTAAAAGCGGTGTTTTTTCTCTTGCAGCTGCGAGTAAAAAATCCTGTTCCAGGCCCGGTCAATGGTTTCCCTGTCCCGGTCGGCGATCTCGGCAAACAGGGAAAAGGTCAGGGAGATCCCGCGCGGAATGCGTGACCAGCCCTTCAGCACCTGGTCGGCACGGGCGTGCAGGAAGGGCGTGTTGTTCAGCACCACCCGGCGAAGCTCCTCTTCCGTCGAGATCCCGAGCAGCTTCTGGTATTCCTGGTTCCAGCGGGTGATGTAGTGGCTCTGGTAGCGTTTCTCCATGACCTCGGCGCCCAGATAACTGGCCAGCTCGTCATCGAGGGAGGCGATGAGGGGATTCTTCAGGGCGAAACTGTCGATGACGTCCCGGAAGCTGTCTTCCAGGAACTCACGCAGAAACGTCGCCTTTGGCTTACGGGCGTGAGTTGCCAGGTCGGTGATCACCCGGTCAATGTCGGCGGGAATGTTCCGCAGCGTGTACGTTACGCTCTCTCCGCTGTCGTTTGTTATGTCATGTTCTTTTTCACTCATTCCGTGCACCTTTTCATGTGAGTAAGCATTGCTGCAATACTCATACGTTATCCTGGGATTGAGTGCATTTAAATACTGCGAAGCATATGTTTTTAAAATTCGTATACTCTTCTGTTTATTTCCTGTTCACCGCCTTTTCTGAGATCCGAAAACTCCCGAAGTCGGATTTGAACTGAGTAATCATATGGACAGTCAATGGAGATACGGCTGGAATGAGTTCAGGGCAAAAGTCAGGAGGGAACGGAAAGCGGAAGTTCGTAGCCCGGCCCCAGAATCATACGGGAAATCTATTTCTAATTAGACCTTAATTCGGGACCAGGACCGAGTGCTTTGAATTAAAAACTACATAATGATGAAACTTACTACCGCATATCCAGTGCTATCCTATGGATAAGCATGTAACAAGTAGTAAACCTTAAGCTTATTGTGTGATATTAGTACCCTCTCCTAATTTTTTGCTTAAGATCGGTGTGGAATGTGTCCGCATTCATTTTATCTACGTGACGCATTGCCTCGCTTCCATTGATAGACTCAAGGGTAATCTGGCGCTTCCTGATTATTTCATTCTTGTAAGATTGAATGAACAATTCAATATCGATAGGCTTTGTCATCTGCGGCCATTTACTCAGATACTCAGGCAGTTCACTAACTGTCGTTCTGTACGAGCAGATCCTGCGATTAGTTATTGTGGCCTCACCTATTTCGAATGGAACCCACCAGGACTGTGCCGTTTGACTAGAAACTACCGCAATAAGGTGCGTGCTTTCACTAATTCGACGAGTTATTACACTCGTTATATCATCAGTGGATTGCGACTCAACATCAAGAACATCAAGATATGTAGAGATACCTTCACTCGTAAGCCTGTTATTGATCGTCATGGCCTGCGCTCGATCAGTATGGCGATAACTGATAAAAACTGTCATTAGAAACGTCCTTTAGAAAATAGTTCATGATAATAAGCACCAAGTGCTGTAAGGCGGGAGCCAGTTGATTTAAATACAGCGAAATACATATGATCGGCTTCAACTGGCTCATAAACTCGATGGCGGTTAATCTTATGTAGTTGCGCAAAAAATCACCGCATATCGGATTAAATGATTTTCCTCTGCCGGCTTTTAGCTTGAACCGAAAGAGAAAAGTTTATGCGTCCCACAAAAATAGAGGTTTAAATTAATCCTCTTTCAATGAGTCGTCGGTAATGCTCGCCTAATACAGTAAGCCTGCAGGACTTGTTTTCCATCGCAGCAAAGTACATATGAGGAGCATCCTCAGGAACGAGAAGATTAACGCGATTAAATTGCTGGAGAATTGCAAAAACCTCCGTTTTATCTGGATCAGGACAATCACTTTTCGGTTCATAAGATGGGTCTAATTGAAATTTAAAACCGGGCTGTGGGAAATAATCTACTAATTTCCTCAAATCGGCCAAATCTAATGGAGATTGCACACTTCTTAGTGAAACGAAGCTTTTGACGTTTGTTTTGAATAAAGGACGTTGATCCCAAGGGCCTAAAGATTGATCAATGTGTGCGTAGACACTGCCTGGAGTAATATCACCAATCAAGTTTGCAGCAGAACCGTTTAAAGCATCAACTAGTAATGTAGTGAATATACCAGAACCATTTTCCTCCATCGAATACTGCTCTTCAGTTGATGCCGTAAGGATGGTCATCCCTTCGGTGAGCTCTGCAGTAGGATCACTTCTATCTTTGCTGCCTGCTACACCCGAATGGCAACTATCCAAAATTATTATTTTGTTTCTCGCTCTGGATTTATTGGCTATATGTATTAACTCATGGAGTGAAAAACCATCATCACCAGTTTCACAGTCACTACCACAAAGAAAACCACCAACACTTTCTATATAACCATGACCGGCGAAGTAGAATAAGGCTACATCACAGTCGCCTTCAAATAATTGCTCCGCTGCTTGTTTTATTTCTTTTCTGGTTATAGGCTTTGTCGGACCAGTAGCCGTCATTAATTTAACAGCAAAGTTAACTGAGCCATCAGAATGTCGTTCGAGTACACTCTTTACACTGTATGCATCATTAACGCACCCAAACAAAGGGGGTATTTTATCGTAATGATCAATGCCAATAACTAACGCCTTTCTCATTTACTTACCTCATAAAGAATCGATAAATGATTTAACGCCATCCCATGTCCATACTACTGGAGATAATCCATCTGGCTTGGTTCGATCTTCTTTATAAATCCAAAGAGGAAGAATAGATTTGCCTTCTTCTTTAGCACATTCTATCTCCCACTTCTGCCCAGTTGATGTTAAAGAATCTGAGCTAATCAGTGCAATAACACCATCAGATCGTTTAATCCTAGTTCTGACCTTATCTTTCCAATCGCTTTCGTATGCCTCTTTAACAGACATATCAATATATTCAAACTCACATCTTGTATTAAGAGATTGACCTTTTAAAAGATCCCTCATTCTTTCATCTTCAATAGCAAAGGCAACGAATATAACTTTCTTTGAATCAGCCATTTTTATAAATCCTTCTGCATAAAGTTGGATAACCAACACCGATTTTGAGTCAATCTCTTATACCATTTCTAAGCTTATAATGAAAACCACCTTTGATCTACAACTGCTGTGAACTGCTCCCCGTCAATCAATACTAGGTGCTGTTAGCTACTTCAGCTTTTGGCACTAAGCTGGCTTTAATGACCGGACATGAAGTCGAAGGTCAGGATGTGCGGTCAGGGTGAAATTTTGAGTGTCGTTTCGTCGCTGATCAACTGACAGGGTCATTTATCCTGCTATAGCAATAATAGTGTAAATTTAATACAAAAAAATACAATAATCCTCAAATTGGAATAATCATCAATCATTAGTGTATTATCAGCATCAATCGCTTTCTTCCTCTCCCCAGATCCGAAAACTCCAGAGTTCCGGATCTTTCAGAACCCACAGGCGCGCAGCGGCCCCATGACACAAGATGTAGCGGTACCTTCAGCTGCGAATGACGCTATATGTTGTGTTCCTGCCCTGCCCCGTGACCGCCCGCTCACCCCCATAAAAGGGCGGTGTGGTTATTCCGTGTGCGTGGTAAACTTCCGGAAAGTTGCTATATTCATGAAAGTCGGATCACCCTGAAACGGGCGTCCGGTAATTTACAAGAGTTGCTATACGCAGGCTTTTTATCATATTAGTAATGATTACGACAGGGTAATTTAAGGACGATCATCATCAGGGATGTCACGAAAACAATAACCAATAGTGACTGTTGCACATGAATAAATCCCTCCACGAAAGCGAGCGCGTCCCGGTTTCACTTGAAACCGTCTGGCGGGCGCTGACCGCCCTCGGCCATCAGCGACTCTGGCTCCGCCCCCCTGAGGATCATGGCGTGCACACCTGGCTGATTGTGACCTGGGACGGCCTGACGGTGGCCGAACGTATCCGGGCCTCCGGCTCCTGGTGGCTGACCGGGGATGCCAGCGCCATCTACACCAATCCGGAGCGGATCGTCCCGGACGGGCTGGAAGAGCTCACCTGGCTGTCAGTGCAGCGGCGAATGAAGGACGGATTCTGAACCCGGTCGGTAAAAACGCACGGGCGGGATTTATCAATAAAGGGACACATATGGCTGACTGGTTTATTGCGACTGAAGGCGTGAAGGTGGTGAAGGAAGGTGCCAGCCTGTGGCCGCAGATCATTACGGCGGTTTCGTCGATAGGTGCAGCCTTGGGTGGCGTGGGTCTGACTCATCATTTTACCCGTAAGCGTGAGGAAAGAACTGCATCTGCGAAACTAGAAAGTGAACGCCTTTATATCAGTACCGGTCTAGTTTTTTTGCTGGAGCGATTTGCGCAGCGTTGCTTACATGCAGCACAGGATGAAGGTGAACGTGATGATGAGGCCCGCATCACTGCAAACTTTCAGATCCCCGAACTAAGTTTTGCCTCAGTCGCTGGGGACTGGCGATCCTTACCTCAAGCTCTCTTATACCAGATTCAGCAACTTGAGGTTCTCAGGGAAGAGGGCGTTTCGGCAGTGAGCTCTGCTTTTATTGAAAGCTCCCCCTATGACGACGATGGTATTGTTGAGCTGAACAATCAGGCCAGCCGCCTGGGAATAAGAGCTATCCACCTGTCCCGCCAGCTCAGAATACTGAACTCAATGCCTGATGATCGGCTTGAAGAATATTCCTGGTCATTATGGCCAAAGTTGTGTATTGCCAGGGGGAGCGCTCTTGAACGGGTTATCAGATACGCGCATCACCGCGTAATAATGCCCGTTATCCAGGTAAAAACGACTTCCTCCTCTGCTCAGAAAGGTAACTCACCATGACTTTGCCCGCTGTCTCTGGTTTTCTCTCTGCCCCAGGAGGCATGGCATCGATGCAACTGCCGGTTGCTATTGACTATCCGGCAGCACTTGCTCTTCGTCAGATGGCTCTGGTTCAGGACGAACTGCCAAAATACTTGCTGGCGCCGGAAGTGAGCGCCCTGCTCCACTACGTGCCAGATCTCCACCGCAAAATGCTACTGGCAACCCTCTGGAATACCGGCGCGCGTATCAATGAAGCCCTGGCGCTTACGCGTGGGGATTTTTCGCTGGCACCGCCCTACCCTTTCGTGCAGCTGGCCAAGCTCAAACAGCGGACCGAAAAAGCCACCAGAACGGCCGGCCGTGCTCCGGCCGGTAGCCAGCCTCATCGTATCGTTCCACTTTCCGATCCACAGTATGCCAGCCAGCTGGAAATGATGGTGGCCACCCTGAAAATTCCGCTGGAGCGCCGTAATAAACGCACCGGCAGAACCGAGAAGGCACGGATCTGGGAAATCACAGACAGGACGGTCAGGACTTGGATAAATGAAGCAGTTGATGCGGCTGCCGCCGACGGGGTGACGTTCTCAGTGCCGGTGACCCCGCACACGTTCCGCCACAGCTACGCGATGCACATGCTGTACGCCGGTATTCCGCTTAAGGTGCTGCAGAGCTTAATGGGACATAAGTCGGTCAGTTCGACTGAGGCCTATACGAAGGTTTTTGCCCTGGATGTGGCGGCACGGCATCGAGTGCAATTTTCAATGGCAGAGGCTGATGCTGTTGCAATGCTGAAAATCAGATAACTAAATTTTTTAACGTTTACAGACAGTTGTAACGAAACCCACTTATCCGATAATAAATTAATCTTGCGTTACGTGAAAACTGACAGGGTACATAGCCGGAATTCACGTAGCACACTTTAGCTCTTCTTCATTATTTACCTTCTCGTTCCGATCCTGCTCATCCTGGCATTACCCCATTTAACCAGAACGCATTTCACTGTTGCCGATAGCCCATGGGGTTGACTTTGCGACCGCGGTCGCACTCAGAAGGATGGCCACCTTAACCGTCGCCCCCCTGGCGTACCTCCTCGCCTCCGAAGTGAAAGCCCTGCTCTTCTATATGCCGGACCTGTGCCATCACATGCTGTTCTCCACTTTCTGTAACACGGATGTGCGGATCGGTGAATCCCGGACGCTGACCCCGAAATCCTTTGATCTCGACGGGTTAAGACCCTTTGTGAAAGTACCGGGCTCAGGGCATCCGGCCTGACGCACAATATTGACTGAGTGATGAAGGGAAACATATCGCAGTGAAGATGTTCAGCAGACTGCCCGCTTTCCCACACACCGCAGTCAATATCAATACCCCAGTAGGCGTATCCGCATATCGCAGTCAAGGCGGGCAAAACCTGAAGGTGATGATGAATCAGTATAAATTGACTGTGGTATGCAGAACGCATACCACAGTCAACAAACCCTAGAACGGCATATCTCAGTCATTTTCCGGTTTCACGCTGGCGAGCGCTTTTGCCAGTTTCTGAGGATCAATACCTGCAGCCTTCAGGGCTTTAATCACTTCGTCATAGTTCTGCTCAGGTACTTCCACTTCCGGCTCACGGGGAACAACGACCTTGCTACTAATGAGTTTAGGATTACGGTAATGCACGCTGAAGTAGGTGGCCCGGCCGCGTTTGAATTCAGTGTAATCCAGATAGCCGATATCCTTCAGCTGCGCCATGGCTTTGCGCACCGTGTGGTTCTGCGTGTAGAGGTTAGATGTTAGGTTGAGTCTGTCTCGCATACGCTTCATGGAGATAGGGGCCGGATTCTGTGGCAGGCTTTCGATGTAGGTATAGAGTGCCTGTGCGGATTCCTTGCGCTGCAGGGCATCGATGGCCTTCAGACGCAACAGGACCCGCCTGTCCATTTGATAAAGCTCAAAGAGCTTGGGCTCTGCCCTGATCTCCACAACATCGGCAGTGATGTCGTAATAGGCTGACTGAACCAAGTGCGTAGTCCACCCTTTCGTTTCACTCTGAAACTTGAGGGTTACGGATGCCAGCTTGAACAGGGAGTTGCTGATCCTGTCGCGCATTTTCTTGTTAGAGCGCCGGGAGTCAAAACCACACATTTTAACGAACTCAACAAAAGACAGCTTGAGCGTGTCGTCCTTGACGCCAAAATCATACATTGAACGGATGATCCCAAGCCAGACTTTGAAGTCCGTATCCATATCGAGGCGCGATCCGGTGATCCTGACATCGGTATACCCTTCACTCCGGGCAATGGACAGCTGTACGAGCTCCTCAGTCGCATCCGTGACGTTTTTGCGGTTCGTCTTACTCCTGGAGGTTGATTTCAGGGTAGGAACGAACAAACCAAGCCTCATGAGCGCAACAGGCTGAACAGTACTGGCGCTGTTGACATCCAGCTTAACAACTTCGCCCGTTGTCTTGTTGACCTCCTGAAGATTCAGGGGTAACTCATTATTTTCCATAGCCATTTTATTAACCCGCGGTTATCCACAAAGGAAAGTATATACGCATATCACAGTCAACGGAAATACATACCCCAGTTAATACAATTGCATACCGCAATAGGTGATCCCGCACATAACAGTCAACATACCACACACCACAGTTAATGTAGACAGTCTCCGGGCTCAGGCGTAGCGGGGCGCTGCACGATCCGGGGATCTCTTTTTGATCTCACCATGATCTCCTTAAGGATCAATTACTGGATCGAAATATGGAATAACTGACAGCATCCCGTACATATGGACGACTGACATGGCACAATATGAATCCTGGTACAACAACCCGGTAATACAACACCCTGAAAGTCAATAATATTGACTGTGATATGCAGAGAAATGCATTTCATTACCCTTCCCTGTTCCTATTGTGATTCATACCGCAGTCAATAATCTGCATACCGTAGTCAATTCCTCACCATTCAGATCCATTCGGTGGATCTTCGTTAGCTTCAGAGCGTCAGCCACACCCTGCTAGTAATCAGTAATTCCGCTTCCTCGACGCATGCGCCTGCGTGCGCACGCTTTCTGCGGCGAGCGGATTATATTGACTGAAGCATGCGGCAACCTTCAAGCGGATGCTGAACGGAATACGGTTGCATTTTGATCAGCTTTGCAATTTTTGAGACGGTTTGCAATTTTAATGTTGCTTTGCGCCTTTCACCAAGATTTAATAGATTAATGCAAAGATGATAACAAGGAACAGAGAATGGGACTGATGGAAACGCTTGACCAGTGCATTACGGCCGGTCATGAAATGACGAAAGCAATCGCGATTGCACAGTTTAACGATGATAGCCCGGAAGCCAGGAAAATTACCCGTCGCTGGCGTGTGGGTGAGGCCGCCGATCTGATTGGCGTTTCTTCTCAGGCAATCCGTGATGCAGAAAAAGCAGGACGCCTTCCCCATCCTGATATGGAAATGCGTGGACGTGTGGAGCAGCGGGTGGGCTACACCATTGAACAAATCAACCATATGCGGGATGTATTTGGCACCCGTCTGCGCCGTCCTGATGACAGCGTTCCGCCCGTCATCGCGGTGGCAGCACATAAAGGGGGTGTCTATAAGACATCGGTATCTGTCCACCTGGCACAGGATCTAGCGCTGAAAGGGTTGCGGGTACTGCTTGTCGAAGGGAATGATCCACAGGGCACAGCCTCCATGTACCACGGCTGGGTCCCTGATTTGCATATCCATGCCGAAGATACACTGCTGCCTTTTTATCTCGGTGAGCGCGATGATGCAGCCTATGCCGTCAAAACCACCTGCTGGCCGGGTCTCGACATCATTCCGTCATGCCTTGCCCTGCACCGCATTGAGACAGAGCTCATGGGAAGGTTTGACAACGGAAAACTGCCGACAGAACCTCATATGATGCTTCGCTTGGCCATCGAAACGGTGGCTCATGATTATGATGTCATTGTTATCGACAGTGCACCGAACCTCGGTATTGGTACCATCAATGTCGTCTGTGCTGCTGATGTACTCATCGTGCCAACGCCAGCAGAGTTATTTGATTACACCTCTGCCCTTCAGTTTTTTGACATGCTGCGCGATCTGTTAAAAAACGTGGACCTGCAGGGTTTTGAACCTGACGTCAGAATTCTTCTGACCAAATACAGCAATAACAATGGCTCACAGTCACCCTGGATGGAAGAACAGATCCGCGATGCCTGGGGAAGCATGGTACTGAAAAATGTTGTACGCGAGACCGACGAAGTCGGTAAAGGTCAGATCCGTATGAGAACGGTATTTGAGCAGGCTATCGATCAGCGCTCATCTACAGGAGCCTGGCGAAATGCGCTGGCTATCTGGGAGCCTGTTTGTAATGAAATTTTTGATCGCCTGATTAAACCTCGCTGGGAGATCAGATAATGAAACGTGCACCAGTCATTCCAAAACATACCGTAAAAGATATCCGCCCCGAAACTGAACAGTCGGCACCCGCTGCACCGATGGTTGATTCATTAATTGCACGGGTGGGAGCCATGGCCCGCGGGAATACCATTCTGCTTCCGGTTTGTGGTCGGGAAGTGAAATTTGTTCTTGAAGCCATCCCGGGCGAGAGTGTTGAAACGGTATCAAGAGTCTGGTCAGGTAATGAACGTGACCAGGAACTACTGACCGAAGACGCGCTTGATGATCTGATCCCCTCTTTTCTCCTGAGTGGTCAGCAGACGCCTGCGTTCGGACGACGGGTAGAAGGTGTAATTGAGATTGCAGATGGCAGTCGTCGCCGTAAAGCCGCCATAATGACATCATCGGATTATCGCGTTCTCGTGGGCGATCTCGATGACGAACAGATGATGTCGTTATCTAGGTTGGGTAATGATTACCGCCCAGTCAGTGCTTATGAACGGGGTAAGCGCTATGCACAGCGGTTGGAAAATGATTTTAACGGCAATATCTCTGCTTTGGCTGAAGCTGAGAATATTTCCCGTAAAATCATCACGCGTTGCATCAACACAGCCCATTTGCCAAAATCAGTGGTTGCCCTGTTTACTCATCCTGGTGAACTTTCCGCCCGCTCAGGGGAGGCGCTGTACAAAGCATTTTCGGGAAAAGAAGCTTTATTGTTGCAACGGACACAACAGCTTCATGAGCAAAAGAAAGCGGGAGTTATCTTTGAATCCGAGGAAGTTATTGGTTTACTGACGGATGTTCTGAAAGAGCCATCAGGTAAAAAAGTTAATCTTAATACCCGTCATCAATTTGTACCTGGTGCGACAGCCCTATACAAAGGCGATAAGGTGATTTTTAATCTCGATAAATCTCGTTTGCCTGCCGAGTGTATCGAGAAGATAGAAAACATACTGCGCGACCTACAAAAAGTTTAGCTTGTTTAATGATACAAGCGAGCGTTATCGTTAATTTCCAATATCCTTAATGCGTTACATGCTGCTTCGAAATATATACATCCGGAGCAGCTATTATCTGCACTATAGCCCTGAGCTGTTAAAAAGGTCTGTTTTCTTCTCTCAACCTGATTGTTACCATAATTTAAAATCTAGTTCCTGCTACTTTTTCTTAACTAGTTCCACGGTTCACCCCTCAACCTGCATATTAGAACTCAGACGCTAACCCATCCCGGAATACTGATTCTACACACCAGATTAACTGGGACCATGGTCCCACCTCCTACTTACGTGTCAGAACTCACCCGTCAACCCCGCCCGGAATATCGATTCCACACACCGGATTTAACTGGGACCACGGTCCCACCTCATACTTGCGTGGCAGAACTCACCCGTCAAACCCCACCGGGAATATCGATTCCACACGCCGGATTTAACTGGGACCATGGTCCCACTCTGTTCAGTTGTTTCTATCACAATACCGATTTGAGATTGTTACAGTGATTCCTGTATTCGGCGCGTAAGAAGATTATGTTCGTTTTGTTCCCTGGTGCTTCCTCGCTCACTCGCGGGCTTCGCCATGTCGTTCGGCTGCGGCGAGCACTACTGGCTCTCTCTGAAAGCAGAATTTATCTGATCCTCGCAACGGGAATATCTTTCCAGCGGGTGGTGTACGCAGGGGAGAGCATATTGCGTTTCATTTGCCATGCAGGCGCAATCCCTCGTCCGGCAAACCAGACCTGTCCCAGACCGGAATGATTAATGCCATCGAGAACCTTCATCAGCTCGGCGCTGTGAGGACGTGGCGGACGTTCGTCGAACAGCTGCAGCTGCGAAACGCCGGAGCCGGTGAAGTCATTCAGCATCACACCGGCTTTGGCATACCGGTGCCCGTCCTTCCAGATACGCTCCAGAGCCGTTGTGGCGGCCGCAATAATGTCCCGGGTGTCCTGAGTGGGTGTAAGCAGTTTCTCCGTGGCCACGTTGCCGTAGTAAGGCTCTTTAACGGCGAACGGAGACGTTTTGATGAAAACGGAAATATGCCGGCAGTACTGGCGCTCTTTACGCAGCTTTTCTGAGGCCCGCTCTGCGTACTGACAGACAGCCTGCCGCAGCGAATCGTATTCAGTGACCTTCTCACCAAAGCTGCGGCTGCAGACTATCTGCTGCTTTGTCGGCGGGGCTTCCTCAAGCGACATGCAACTTTCCCCGTTCAGTTCCCGCACCGTTCGCTCGAGGACCACGGAGAAATTTTTGCGGATGAAGGCCGGGTTCGTCAGGGCCAGATCGAGCGCGGTCTTAATGCCCAGTACATTGAGTTTGCGTGCAATACGGTTTCCCACGCCCCAAATCTCTTCGACCGGCTGCAGTGAAAGCAGTTTCCGCGTTCGCTGAGGATTCCCCCGGGTCAGGGCGAGCACGCCACGAAACTGTTTCCACTCCTTTGAGGCCCACTGGGCTGATTTTGCCAGCGTTTTCGTTGGTCCGGCGCCCACGCCGATGGTCAGACGGGTACAGTCATACACGTGCTGGCGCAGCTGCCGGCCGAAGTCCTCCAGGTCCATACAATGCTCAACGCCGGTCAGGTCGAGGAACATCTCGTCAATCGAATACTGTTCCACCCTGGGGGCCAGCTCCTCCAGGCAGCTCATCACGCGCGCCGACATCGAGGCATAAAGTTCATAGTTGCTTGAGAACGCGTATATTTTTTCCGTGTACCTTTCGTTTTTCATCTGAAACCACGGTGTGCCCATTTTGATCCAGGGCTTTGCCTCGGCACTTCTTGCGATTACGCAGCCATCGTTATTACTGAGCACCACAACCGGCTTTCCTTTCAAATCCGGGCGGAAAACACGTTCGCAGCTGGCATAAAAACTGTTCACATCGGCCAGGGCAAACATCAGTACATCTCCCGGGGACGGTGAATGATGTGCGTGACGACGCCAAAGATATCCAGATCGTCCGGATCGGGATAAATCGGTGACCAGGCCGCGTTCATGGGCTGCAGCGTCAGTCGTGGCGTCAGCAGCAGCCGTTTAACCGTAAATTCCCCCTGCACGCTGGCCACAACAATATCGCCATGCCGGGGCTTCTCGGCACTGTCCACAACCAGCAGATCGCCATTGTACAGGCTGCCGTCAGCCATGCTGTCTCCGCTTGCACGAAGGTAGTAAGTCGCGCTCGGATGCCGTATGCAGTAATCATGGAGATCCAGGTCGGACTCGACATAGTCAGCTGCAGGGCTGGGAAAACCGCAGCAGGCGAGGTCTGCAAACAACGGATGGTCCTGTGGCGGGAGTTCTTTCCCGGTGCTGAACAGCTGCAGTTTCATCTTTCCTCCTGATGTCTAAATATACTGGTTATTTATACAGTATATTTAACAGCGTGAGGATAATCCAGATCGCCTGCGCCATGAATAGAATGAGTAACCTAAGCTACTCAAAATGTTCGTAAATATCATTTTGATTCTTTATTGTTGCTCATAATGAGAAATAAGGCTTTTTTTTTCCATTTTGCTCTTATAATATGTATCAAATTGAGTTTAATTGACGGAGCATAATGATGAATATTTACTGCGATGATGGTTCAACTAATGTTAAGCTGGCATGGTTTGATGGAAACGAGCTGCAGACCCGGGTTTCTGCTAACTCCTTCCGGCATGGCTGGAAAGTGGCGGAGTTCAGTGCTGCAACGTTCAACTATCAGGTGGGCACGCTGAAATACACCTGGGACAGCGTCAGCCGGGATGCCATCCCGACAACAAACGTGGAGTATCAGTACGGTGATCTCAACCTGCTGGCCGTGCATCATGCGCTGCTGAACAGCGGGCTTGAGCCGCAGCCGGTGAGCCTGACCGTGACGCTGCCCCTGAGCGAGTATTATGACGGGGACTGCCAGCGGAACGAGGAGAACATCCGACGCAAACGGGAAAACCTGATGCGTGAGCTGGTTCTGAATAAGGGCAGGGCATTTACCGTAACGGACGTGAAGGTGATGCCGGAATCACTGCCGGCGGCGTTCTCCCGTCTCGCGGAGCTGAAACCCGGACCCGCTGAGACCACCCTGATTATCGATCTCGGCGGAACCACGCTCGATGCCGGTGTTATTGTCGGACAGTTTGATGATATCAGTGCAGTACACGGCAATCCATCTGTCGGCGTGTCACAGGTCACCCGCGCAGCTGCAGGCGCGCTGCGGGCTGCAGACAGCGAAACCAGCGCGCTTATTGCTGACACGGTCATCCGCAACCGCAATGATCGTCAGTATCTGCAGCGTGTGATCAACGATGCCGGAAAAATTGACGATGTGCTGAACAAAATTACAGAGGCAATCACTTCCCTGGGCGCACGTGTCACCAGTGAGCTGACGGCCTTCAGGAACGTTAACCGGGTATTCCTGGTCGGGGGAGGGGCATCCCTCATTGAAGAGGCTATCCGTCAGGCCTGGCCTCTGGCTCCTGACCGTATTGAGGTTATAGGCGATCCGCAACTGGCGCTGGCCAGAGAGATTGCCCTTTACAATAAAGAGGACTAAACGTGCCGGACGGCCAGTATTCTTTCTATCTGCACAGCGACGATCGCACCGACATCGCGGCGATGGCGACCATCAGCACCATCTCACAGCCCCTGCGCGGTGACTTCATCCGGACCGCCGCCACCGCCGGGGCGGTGATGTACCAGACGGATGCCCGTTTACCGGCGCTGATCCCGGTATTCTTTGACGGGCATCTGAGCGCCATCCGGCTTTGTGCCGTGATGGCGCTGGTATCCGGCTCCTGGTCTTCACTCTCAGGACTTCCTGATGAGCCTGATGGTGGCGTGGCGGCTCTGGCCATGTCACCGGAGACGGAATACCAGCGCCGGCGTTACACCCTGACGCTTCAGGATGACCGGAGCAGTGAACGGGTTGAGCGTGTGCTGACGGGCGTGTCATCCCGCCTGCGTGGCGAGCTGCTGAGAAACCTGATTATCACCGGTCTGGCCCTGCATACGACCGCACCGGAGCTGCCGCGTCTGCTGGCCAGTATGCCGGTACCGCCCGGCACGGTCAGCGAGCTGCAGGTTCTGGTTCAGCAGATGGCCGGTACAGCTGGCGCGTGTAAGGCTGCAGTACCGGAGAAACCAGCAGAGCCTGCCGCACCGTTAACCGGTGACGCGACCAGGATAAAGAAAAATATGCGACGGGCATTCGGAGACTAAAACATGTCAGTGATTAAACAAAAGGCAGAACAGTGCATTCATACCTTTCTGCGCGCCCGGAACGTGCCCGAATCCCAGTGGCCGGAACGTGTCAAAAAGACCGGCAGGGGAATGATACTGGCAGGCGTGGCCGTCGTCGTTCCCGGCGTACTGGCTGATAACATATCCCTGCCGGTGACAATCGCGATGCAGGTCTGCTACGCCTCGCTGATCGGCCTCGGGGTTCTCCTGGCGTTTGACGAGAAAAAACCAGAGGGGCGGGGATGAGTATGAACATTAACCTGAAGGAAACTGTATGCAGCTTGAAGAACTGACAGGAGAAGAACGCACGCTGGTAGTTGTGGCATTGCAGGCGCTGCACCGTGAGAGATTAACCGCATCAAATGCAGTCTTTACGGCCTGTAGTCTGGCCGGAAAGGAGCAGCCGCCGGAAGAGATTTTTGGGCTGCGTGAAGTTCAGGATGCGCTGAGACGTATGGGTGCTGCACCTGCGCGTTAAATCCGGCCCCGTACATTTCATGGCAAAAAAACGGCAGGGTGACATCTCTCCCTGCCGGTGACAATCGCGATGCAGGTCTGCTATGCCTCGCTGATCGGCATCGGGGATCTCCTGGCTTTTGACGATAAAAAGGCGAAGAGCCGATCCTGAGCAAGAACATCGTTCAGAGTGGTAACCAGACAGCCAGGGAGAGACTGATGCAAAAGGTTAAGAGAGCGGGGCTGACGCTGGCGGCGGCCAGCGAGCTGTTGAACTGTCAGGAAATAAAGGAAATGAACACAATGAAGAGGACAAATGAAGTGTAATACTGCAATTTTGTTTGTGGCGCTCACACTGGCAATACCTGGTGCGGTGAATGCCGCAGCCACAGTGGCGGTTCTTGACCAGATGGCCACGAAAAAGCAAAAGGAACGTGAAGACCAGCTCGAAGCCGTGGAACGTGATGCTTTGGCACAGCCAGATGCATGGAAAGCGTATCTACAGGTGTCTGACGCAGTGCCTGCTGATGCTCCCATCATGCTGCAAAACCGCTACCGCAGCCTCGCCATTTCACTGGCACTGAAGGCTGCAATGGCCTGTTCCCCAGACGCTCTCAAGCTCCTCGGGCGTAACGACGTGATAGAGTTTCGCGTACTCCGATCATCGTTAGTCTCAGCCTGCAGTACAGCTAAATAAGTTTCGTGCCAGCTGTCCACTTCCAGATTCCAGTCTTCAGCTGGCATTGTCTCATTTTCTCAATCCTGTAACCCTCTGTCCTGCATTGTTCTCTTCAGGACTAAAAAAAACGGCAGGGTGACATTTCATCCCTGCCGTCAAATAAAAGGATGTCGGTTCCCTCCTCTTTAATGGCCGCCAGTCGGCGGCGTGTTCAACGCCGTGCCTTCACGCTAACCCGGCCGCTGCGGTCGCAAGGGTTCACGTTGTCTCCGTCCTCACCCGTTCGCACCTTTCACGGTGCATTCAGCCCGTGAAAGGCTTGCGCTGCGGCTTGCGGCGTCGCCCCTGCGCCCTCCGCTTTCCGCCGGGTTTTTGTGGCGGCACGGCGCAACAGGGTGCCGCATATCAGAGAGGAGTATGTCTATGTCCCGTTTTATTCTGGGTGACTGCGTGCAGGTGATGTCCCGTTTTCCGGCGCGTGCCGTTGATTTTATTCTTACCGATCCGCCGTATCTGGTTGGCTATAAAGACCGTACCGGCCGCACCCTGGCCGGGGACAACTCTGCCGAATGGCTCCAGCCCGCATGTCATGAAATGTACCGCGTGCTGAAAAACGACAGCCTTATGGTGAGCTTCTATGCCTGGAACCGCGCGGATCTGTTTCTGAATGCGTGGAAAGCGGCTGGCTTCCGGGTGGTTGGCCATATCGTCTTTGCCAAGAGCTACGCCTCAAAGTCGACATTCGTGGGTTACACACATGAAAGCGCCTACCTGCTGGCGAAGGGGAGGCCGCAAACCCCGGTCCGTCCCATCCCGGACGTGATCCCCTGGAAATACACGGGCAACCGACACCATCCGACGGAGAAGCCGGTGCAGAGCCTGCGGCCACTGATTGAATCGTTCACGCGTCCGGGGGCCATTGTCCTTGACCCGTTCGCCGGCAGCGGCTCCACCTGCGTGGCCGCCGCCGAAGCCAGCCGCCGCTATATCGGGATCGAGATGCTTGAGCAGTACCACGCCGCCGGCGTCCGCCGTCTGGCACAGGTTGAACGGGCGAGAAGGATGCCGGCGGCCAATGACGGCGCGTTTTACCCTGACTATCCGGAGGCCGCATGAATTACCCGGGCCTTGAACACCTGCGCGCGGACGTGGCTGCGCTCAGCAATGCCATGTGTGATGTGCGGATGCTGCTGAACCGCCTCGAATCGCAGCACCGACACGACGCGGCAACGCTTACTGAACGTATGGCAGCGCAGACCCTGCGCCGGATCAACACCCTGCTTCTGGAAGCCTACCGCGAAGCCCTGGTGCTGGACGAGACCTTTCAGGACTGACTGACCCTGCCGGGCTGAGGCCCGGCCTGTAACCCCTTACAAGAGAGAAAAAACAATGTACGGAACCCGCGAAGAACTTTGTGAAGATCTTGAAAACATGTTCACGCCTGACGAACTCCTGGTCCTGCTGGTCTGGACGGAAGAGGGGATTAGCGTGGCCTGCCGTGAAGCCCAGCCAGAACCGGACGGGGCTGAAATCCGGAATGTGATGAAGGCGCTCGGCGAAATGAAAATGACGCAATACCGTCAGCAGGGGGTAAATAATCTGACCATTAGCGACCTTCTGACCCGTCAGCGCGAAGCGGCAAACCGTCAGGTGAGCGTTCCGGCGGTACTCCTCTCCCGCGTCCTGCGTAACTATGAATGCGAGCTGGAAAACCGGATCGGTATGGCCTGGGAAGCCGGGCGGCAGGAGCCTGAATCTGTCAGGGATGAGCTGAATAACGTTCGCGCCCTACAGGAGACGCTGGCCGCCTGAGAGAACGCCGGGGTAACGCCCCGGCAACCGGTGGCCATCCACTGCGAATAAGGATGTCAGTGCCTTCCGCTTTTATCCGCCGCCCTCCGGGCCACGTCGGGACAATGAAACTCCCCTGAAGCTCCGTGCGGTGACGGCATGCGCCGTGACTTCACTGTAGCCCGGCCGCATCGGCCACAAGGGTTCGCTGACGCCTCCGTCCTCACCCGTTCGCACCCTTCACGGTGCATTCAGCCCGTGAAGGCTTTGCGCTGCGGCTTGCGGCGTCGCCCCTGTGTCCTCCGCTTTTCGCCGGTCTGTCGTGTCGTCACGGCGATGCCGGAACCGAGAATATGTTAACCGTGGAGGACCTATGAACCAGACCGTGACCTGTGATGCTGTTCGTCTTGAGGGTGCGCAGCGCCTGACTTTCCTGCCTGATTTGTTTGGCGGCGATTTTATGACGTCCGAGGCATCCGTGTACGCCTATGCCCAGCGTTACTGCCCTGAGTATCAGGGGGGATTCTGGCAGTTTTACCGGCTGCCGGAAGGCGGCGGATATATGGCGCCTGACGTGGAGAGCCTGACCCTGTGCAATCCGGACAACTGGTTTGAGCAGACTGTCAGCGGAGAAGTGGCGGGGATCGTCCTCACGGCGCTGGTACTGAATCACCGGAGCTGGCACCACAGCAACCATGACCATGAGGAGCTGTGCCGCCACTTCTGTCGCCGTTATGAGCAGCTTATGGCATTTGCTGATACCCATCCGGAAAGCGCCACGATCTGGCGTGCTCTTGACTGACTGACCACGGACGGCGATGCCGCCCGACTAAAGGAGAAAAACATGATTGGTACAGCAAGAGAAATTGCCCTTGAAATGTTCAGACATTCCGACCTCGATGGCGAGAAATATGTTTTCGCCAGCTGGAGCCGGAACGATATTCGCGGTCTTTGCATTGACTGGGATCTCAGTGATGAAGAGATAGACGTGGTGATGGAAAGACTGGAGGCAGAGCTGTATCCCTCCGGGTGTGTCCCTCTCATCTACAACATTATTGAGGTGATGGTGGAAGAAAAACGGAAACACCGTAATGTCACCATTCCGGCTGCGGCGCTTGCGGTGGTGATGCAGCTTGCAGGGAAGGAAATGGAGCGTATCGCCGTATGCGCCGAGGATGGCGGCGGATCGGCAGAAGAAACCCTGAAAGAAGAAAATAAGGTCATGTTGAGCCTGCGCGCGGCGCTCGATGCCTGACAGAGAAACCGGAGGCGTTGCCTCCGGAAACTGAAAAAAGGAGAACACTATGCAACTGTCACCGGAAACCCGCAGCATCCTGCGCCAGTATAAAACACTTATCAACGAGCGACGTCGCGAATCCGGACTCAGCCCCGTTACTACAGCTAAAGTGCTGGAAGAGATCTGTGAATCTGCTACCCGCCAGTGCGCCGTCTATCTTTGCGGCCACTTCATTCTCCAGGGCGGTCAGGGCGACGGACAATAAATAATCCGGGCGGGGCATAGGCGCCGCCTGTTCGCGCGCGAAAACCCTGTCATCCCTTCGGGCTGACGGACGGCAAGGCCAGCGCCTGCGGCGCTGCCCCCTCCCGCCCTGGTGTAAGCCCGGGGAGATGCAGATGAAAGGCATTGTGAGGGCAAATTGTCACGGATACGGTCCTGCGTGGCGTGGCGTGGCGTGGCGTGGCGTGGCGTGGCGTGGCGTGGCGTGGCGTGGCGTG